>Ga0209536_100000384_pt1 | contig 70524 bp, 94 predicted proteins | sample DeeMarSeWOR28_12_FD_187461 | JGI IMG/M metagenome (GOLD analysis project Ga0209536, IMG submission 187461) | Marine sediment microbial communities from White Oak River estuary, North Carolina - WOR-2-8_12 (SPAdes) (version 2) | ecosystem: Environmental > Aquatic > Marine > Intertidal zone >...
AAAACTGGCGGCATGAAACGGTTAGTCGGGGAATGGGGCTACATGTTTGATAACCCCATGTTCCACGCGAAACATGGGCAAATCATCGTGGAGTTCGCCAGCAAATATCACCGGCTCGTAGGCACCAGCCTCTATGATGCTGGCCAGCCGTGGGAACATCCCCCTAGTGAGCGCAGCCAGCCACCGGCTACCCCTGGCGATGCCTCATACATCACGGCCATCGAGGATATGCAGATGAAGATGGCCAACAAGCTGGGCGAGGAACAGGCCCACGATGAGTTCATGAAACAATTGGGCCTGATGGGCTACGAGGATTGGAAGACGATTCCCACTCTGGAACACAGAAAGGAGTTCTTCGCGGCCCTTGGAGAAACCCTCAAAGATTAACCCAATTGGGGGAAGCGGCGTTGACCTCCTTGACGCTGTGTTTTGGGCCAACGGCACTCTGAGGCGAAAAGCGCCGTTTTCCCCCTCCCACCATAAAAAACGGCCAATCTGACCCTCCAGATTGGCCGTATTCTTGAGATCTCGACCTAACGTGACCCTAACTACCCTCTGGTTCTGCCCCTTCTCTATGCCCCCCCTCGGCCACGAGGATTGGTCACAGTCCTCTGTAACTCATACAACCCGATAGCTGACAGCCCCACGATAAAACCGTAGACACTGTGGTCAACAACTACAGGCACAGTCCACTGCAAGCCTTTGTAAGCAATCGCGAGGTTGCCCAGAGCAAGACCGGCAACTACCGCAATAACGGCCTTGAATCGATCATCGATTTTGGCCCCAGCCACCTTGTAGGCAAAACTCAAGATCAGTGAGAGAATGAGGGGCATTGCGTATCCACCGAATGTGATTTCCATAGCCTACTCCTTTGAGAAGAAACTGGCGGCTGACCTGTCCCACTTGACCATGAGGGTTGCCATATCCATTTCAGTGACCTCAGTTTTGCCCTCATCCCGCATTCCCTTGAGCCAATCGATTATCTCTGGCGCTTGCTGCAAGAGCGTCCTCGCCAACATCATTAGAAATAATTCCATCTCAACCTCCCTCCTGTTTCGCTGCTGCGTCCTGTAGCCACTTCATTAAAAAGGGATCGACAAGGGTAGTGAGCCGCCTCCACTCAGCCCGAAACTTTGCTTTCGCGTCTTGATATTTCTGTACAGCAGTAGCGTATTCTTCTGGGGTCACGGCTTCCGGATCTAGCTCTCGGAGCCTCTCCAACATGACCACTTCATTGAGGGCCGTTGTCGCGAGTCGCCCCGCTTCCTGCACAAAGGCATCGATCTCGATAATCTGATCTTTGAGTTCCTCGTCCAACAACCCCATGCGGTAGTAATCACCTGCCCCCTGGAGGACAGCCAGCCGGAGATCGGCTGCTGCATTGAGCATCTGGTACTGCTGAACGGTGGGTTTGCTGGCACAGCCCTGGCTAAAAAACGCAATGCCCAGCGCCAGGATGCCAATGGCAATCAAATAGCAGATTCTGTCAACCTCGACTCTGTGCTTGTAGCGAAAGACCTTGTGCATGGCTCACCTCCTTGGCTTGTAGGAAACGTGCATATGTGTTTGCTCCAGGCGCACATAGTAATCGGAGCCTAGCGCCTCTCGGAGATCCTGCGCTGCCAGTTCGACCTTGTCCTTCAGATACCAGATCCGAAAATCGACAGCCATGCCGATGTAGTGTCTGGAGGTGGGCGAATGATCGCCGTCTACCAAAGAAGTGATCACAAGATCCGATTCGTAGCTACTAAAGATCGGAATTGCTATCAGTATCGCCAGAAGGATCTCCGGCGAAGCACCGGCTACAACAACTCCCTCCTTGAGCCTGACTCTCCTCCACATTTGCACACACTCCATGATCGTGTTTTAGACGATCCAATGCCTCATGCATATCAATGAGGCGCAATAGAATCTCAGCATCCTGTTCCTCGCTGAAGCAAAGGTGATCCTTGATCTGCTGTTTCACCACAGCAGTGGGTTTATCACCGTTTTTGCGGAGTGAAATCCGGAGATCTCGCCTTCGCTTCATCGACACAAGGATCACGCCCTCTGCCACCTGCACCAGATTCCTTATGTGGTGGCACAACTGGTCGTATGTCATTTTGGTGTATCATGCAGTTTGGTGTCTGCGATGTGTGCCAGTAATTTTTTATTAAAATCATCTTGTTTATTCCAACAGCCATGACAAAAGGATTTGTGACTGTCAAGCTTCTGCAAAATGTTGATGTGTGCATCTTTTAAGCTTGTAAGCTGTATTTCCACCAATGCTCGGCAAGCACCTTGTGTTGTCTCGCACTGCTTCGTGAAGGTATCAAGCAGTGACTCTTTCCGGTGCATCCAGGTGGTTTGGTAATTTGCCAATTCCTTCTCAACGCTCCGTATGCTCTTCGTTAGTTTTCCAATGTTTTCTACCATCGCAATTCGGGCATCCCGATTCTGTTTCACTAGCCAGCCTAGCATGAATAGAACGAGTGGCAGTCCAAGATGAATAACGATATCCGCATATGTTACAGGTGTGGGTTCCACTAGCGCCCCCTTTCAGTGTAGAGATTGTAAATCAACTTCATGAGTTCGTTGCGCCTCATGGCCAGTTCATCGATGCGCTCCCGCTTCTCATCCCTCGACATCTCCCTGCTCTCAATGATGTAGCGGATGCGATTAGAGATCTTGCGCGCCCTGGCCTTGGCCTTGAGCATGGGCTTGCGCCAACGGAGCTTCTCCTTGTCTCGCTCAAGAACAGCCCTGGCTTTCTCTATGTCGCCTGTGCGCCGGTAATGGGAGGCGAGGTTGTAGATCTCATCCACCTCGCGAAACAACTCATAGAATCGGGTTTCATATTTCGTGCGCCGCGCTGGCTCCCCACGCCTGACGAACTGGCCTACCGTGGGGATGTCCTCCCAGACCCTGCGGGGTTTCTCCGGCCAATCAGTCATGGCCCTGAAAGCCATGTCACTGGCGATAAAAAATGTCTGGACGTATGAGGCAAGATAGCCTTTGAGAAAGGCTTCTGCCCTTCGGGGTGATATCCCCAGTTTTTGCCCCAGAAGTTGCAGGACAATCGGTGTCCACGGCTCCCTTTGATACCCTGCTGGCAATCGCTCCAGGCGCATCGGCACAATCGGCCTTCTGGTGTAGTAGACCTTGTTCGCCCACTGTTCAGCCAGCGGCCCCAATGCGGCGGGGAAGGCGATGAGGTTCAGGTTGTCCCTCATGGTGTGGATCAGCCAATCAATCATAAAGGATACGTCCTCATCCCCTGTGAGGGTGTCGGCAGCGGATTCAAACATCGAGGAGAAGATGGCCCCCACCTCAAAGGGCTTCGGGAGGCGATAATGCTCAGAGCCGACCCAGAAATGGTAATAATTCCACTTGTCCCAATCCTCCAACTCTTTGTACTCCTCCTTGTCACGGTTCCAACCCCAGAGAATGAGGCTGGCTGCAGTGAGGGCAAGACCTTTGAGCATGAAGCCAGCGCGATTCTCCCCAAAGGCACGGCCTAACTTGTAAATGCCCTGCGTCCTCGCATTCATGAACGGTACAATCGAGATCAGAAGCTGTATGGCTGCGGCATCACCCCTCATGGTGAAATCGAGAAGATCTCGCGCCTGGAACGCCGCCTCCAGGTGGCTCACCCCTTTCTTTCTCAGGTTGGCGTACAGTTGCACCCTGGCCGCATTCTCACTCGCAGCGCCTATCTTGTCCCAGAAGTTCCAGGCTTTCGCTGCGGTATCGATGATGCGTGTCCTGGCCTCTTTGCCCTCCTTCTCGATGATCCTGTCGATGTATCTGGCCAGCGCCTTGGGGTCATCGGCGCTCACATAGGAGCTACCGAAACCGCCCATGGATGCCATGAACTTCACATAGTCCTCGTCCTCGCGCATGGCCTTGGCAAAGCCTGTCATACTATCGATAAACGGCCTGAAGCTCTTGCTCACAATCGCCACATGTAAGGTGTCCCTTAACATGTTGCGAATCCGGAAGCCAATGCTGAAGGTCGCCCCCCCAGTGAGCAACCTCTTGCTTCCTCTGAGGCCATCCATAACCCAGCCGGTGAACCGCTGCGCGTTCATGTTGCTCATGGCCTGATACAGGGTGGGGTCATGCACCTTGAAGTACACCCGCTTGCCATTTTTCAGGAAGGCAAGCACCGGCTCCTTGGTATCTGCGGTCACAAAGGTCATCCTGCCACCGCCCTTGCCCTCCTTCTTCGGGGGCGTGTAAAACTTGTGGATATCCTTGAAGCTCACCTCCTCAAGCACAGGAGGCCCATCACCGGCAAGTTTCTGCGCCTCGTAGAAGGCTGATGCCCTGGCCACATTCCTCTGGCTCTCATGGATCAGATGCGTCCACATCCTGACAAGATTCTCAAGAGGATTGCCCAGCTTCATCTCGGCCCCATAGAGCTTGAAGATCTGAGAGCTAATAAACCGTGCGCTCTGCTGGGGGCCACCAAGAACCTTCTCGCGAGACTGCGGATCTTCCATGATCCGGAAAAACGGCAGGTAGTAGTGCTGCTCCCACGCCTCCCTGGCCTCCTCGTTGATCAGACCGGCTTCGGTGGCGAGATCGAGAACGGACTTGTTCCACTCCTGTAGCTGCTCGTTTAGCCCCTCCCAGTACCTCTCATCCTCCCCCACCCAATCAAAGATCTCCTGGCGCGTGTCGGCATCGAGCCACTTCTCCAGGGTCTTGCCCTCCTGGCCACGGCGCTTATCCGGCAGGGTATCGAGATACTCGGCCCTCTTCGCCGCCACCCAGTAGAGCAGCTTGGTCGCATGGTCATCGGGGAGCTTCTCCAGCCATGTGAGAAAACCCTGGTTCGTTGTGTTCACTGTCATGGCAGCGGATTTCTTGTCCCACTCAACCTTGCCGTGGCGCATGTACATGGCAATGGTTGCGGGAAGCCCTGTGGTCAGCCGATGGAGCATGTAGGGGTAGTCGCCCAGGTGTTCCTTGATGGGATCGAGCCTGTCTACCAGGAGTTGCCTCCAGTTCTCACTCATGTTGCTGGCGGCTTCCTTAATCCGGTTGATGATGCTCTTCGGCTCCACATCAAACTTCTTCTGGATGAACTCAGGGTAGCTGCTCTTTCTGAGCAGGTGGTACATCGGCAGACCCTTCATGGCAGACTCTGCCATCTCAGGGGTGACATCAAAGGCGTGGACTTTGATAGGTTTTTTTCTGCTCGTAACCATACTGCCGCCCAGCGCTTTAGCCAGGAGAGGAGTGCCGAAATGATCCATAGCCTTCTGGAATGACCAGTTGTGTTCTGCCATCGCGTTTGCAACTGCCTGGACTTCAGTGCCGACCAGGGCCATTTTGTCTTCCTTTTGCTGCCTGTAAACATCCCATAATTCTTTGATCGTGTACTCTGGCCCATTGTACTCGCGAACATTTATCGCATCGCCATAGATAGTCGTAGTCTCGACCCCCTTGGAGTTCCAATCCCTGGTTTTCGCGGTGATGAAAGAATTGGTGGCCTTTTTCACCATCTTGTCGTAGTAATTTTTGAATGCCTCACCTCCGATGGTAAGTGGCTCACCCCCTTCTTCGGCTACGATCTCGCCCACATCTTCAGCGGAATCCTTTATCTGACGATAGACCTCTTTCCCCAGCAAACCCTCCAGGGTCATGAAGGTGTTCTGGGCCTCCCACTGACCCTCCAGGTCAAACATTGTGTTCAACCCTTCCTGCCCATTTTTAGAGCTTATGATCCGCACCTTGCCAGTGCGCACCATCTTAAAGGCTTCACCAGTAATTCCCTGCCAGAGTTTGGCCAAGACCATTCTTTCTGTGTTCGTGTAGCCACCCCACGCGCCGTTTGTAACCATCATCTTCGCTGCCATGCTATCCCACAGAAGGTTACGATGTTTTGTTCTTACCGAATCATTGACCCAATCTTCTGGGGGTAAGGCTTCTTCAACTGGTATCCCCACTTGTTCGGCATACTGCTGGCGTGTCTCAGGTCGGGGGCCAAACATCGGGATTTCCCAGTTATGCGCCGCTTGCAGCATTGATCCCGCCATATTTCTCAAGTGATCATATTCCCACCTGATCTCTGTGTCCTTCTGGTGTTCGATGGTCGGCTCATCGCGCTCGATTTGTTTGTATTTCTCTGTGTACTCATCTGCTTTGGCACCGAAATTCGGCAGCAGGTTGTTGAGGGAGTCAAGCCCTGCAGGGTTTTCATAGATAAACTCTTGCAGAAGCCGCATCTTGTCAGATTCGTAGATCTCGTCCCAGTGCGTATCTATTATGCTTATGTGGAGTTGGGGATCGAATTTGTTTTTAATAGTCTCGATGTCCTGGCTTTTGACCCTCCACCAATCGGCCAGAACCTGATTCAACCTTCCTGCTATCTCCCTCGACCATTCCTTGGCCGGAGTCCAATCAGTGGTGTATTCTTTTTGCCAGCTAATTTTGTCTGCGGTTCGCCGCAAGTTCCGGCTCCACCGATCCACTTGTATCCATCCAGGTGTCCAGGCAACCCTTTCGTAACCATGCTCTGCTGCCCAGCGGATCATCCTTTTCATCGCAACCAGGGTGTAGCCTGTTTTAAGCGGTGCGTGGGGATTCGCATAACTTACTCGCTCATTCCACCATAGCTCTTCCCTGGTTGCTGCATCGAATCGGTCAATTTCCTCTTCGGTAGCCCCAGCAGCGATGACATAGGATCGGAAGGCTAAGCGACTTGACCCGAAGTTGCGCACTTCATATTTGTGGCCCAAATCTGCCTGGATTTTCCTGGTCAAGTCCCTAGCTTCACGATGCCGTTGCTCTGCACTATGATCCTGGTAGCCATAGTTTTGGGGAACTGCCGCTTCGGCTTCTGCACGGCTCATGCCGTCTTTCATCAGATTGAAAACCTGTCGATTCCTAAGTTTCCTCGCATCCTGGTGCCAATCGCTTTGGATCTCCTCAATGAAAAGGGTGCGCTTACCATCAGCATCTACCCGCTCGTTGAATCGGACATGCACCACAAAATTGGATTCCCCACTCCAATGCCCATGTTTGTATTTCGCTCTGGAGGCAAAATTCTCAGCATCCTCCATGGTGAGTTGCAACCGGAGAAGATTGCTATTCTCCTCATCAGTCGCGACATCTGGGATTACCCAGGCATCAACCGTGTATTTAGCGGCCAACTCTTCGATGTAGTCATGGTACGCATCCTTGGCATCCTCATAGCGCTCTTTGGCCCTTGCTTCGATTGTGGGGATTTTGAGCAGTATCTCCTGGTAGTTGCCGTACTCTCCCACGGTCAAATAGTCTCTGCCTTCATATCGAGCGCCGCTTCCGGTGGCTTCACCAGTATGGAAATCGGCATTGAAATCATCGTTGGCAGCAGTTACTGCATCATGCAAGGCGTAATCAAGATTTTCTTGGAGGTTCTGATAATTCACCTCATCTTGTTCTTGATCCCAGAGTTCGTAATGATCAAAAACAAATTCATGTACCTGATAGCCTTCTCGCCAGACATCGAAGACCACCTGATCCACTTTGCCATCGGGTTTGTAGAGGATCTTGCGATGAATTCGGTAGGTTCCTAGCGGGGTATCAGCTTCCCACATGTATGGGACAGGAAGGTCGATGACTGACATCTCATCCCAGCCCTCTTCATCCACCCCCTCCTGGTATCGCTCCAGGGCATAGAAGTCCTCATCGGAAAGCTGGGGATAGCCCTGCTCTCCTTGATGTTCCCTCAAATCATCGATATCTTGATCATGCCACTCCCCCCATGGAGTTCCCCCCACCCGAAAATCAATTGCCCACGGGCCAACTTCACCTTCGTCTTCCCGAAGGATGTCGTAGGTGTCCTCAAGCTGTTCTATCTCCTCTACGAATGCACCAGAGTCAACTGAGCCATGGTAGTCAACCATCGCTGTTTCTTCTATTTTAATGTTGTGTGCCGCCAGCCATTGGACAACCTGCTCTTTGGAAATCCGATCATGCACCCCCCAGAGCTTGAGTTGGGCTGGATCACCGGCCAAGCTCTCAAGCCATTCCTTTATGCCTGACCAATCGTATTCTTCCTTTTTGAAATGCTGCCCCTTGTTGGCCGTTCTCTCCAGGGTTTTCAGCCATTGATCGGCAGTAGCCTTGTTCGGCCCTGTCTTTATAACCCACTCTGTCATCTGGCTCGTCCAAATGGGGCCGCTTTTTTGGGCCACTCCATGAAGGTTTACGGCATGACCAGAGGCGATACCATTGTCGTAGATGGCTCCGGTTTTGATGTCTCGGATGATCCCATGGGAAGTGCGCTGCACGAGATTGACCAGCCTGTCGATGAAATCCTGAATTTTTTTTACTATCTGGGCCATTGCGCCTGTGGGCTGCTCCAGTATTTGGCTTGCCAAATAATTCGCCCGATCCTCTGGGCCTCCCAGGTCAATGATGCTCCCATCCCGATTGCGCACCGGCTCAAATTTCCCCTGCTTGTACAGCCGCTTGATCGTACCCTTGATGATGGCGATGTCTTTGGAGGAGAGAATCCCCATGTCCTCCAGCCAATGAATGGATTCATGCGCCAAGGTGAATCGGCCAGCGGCATCTCGCTGCAGCTTGATCTGTCCACTTGCGTACTCCCCTAGGATGCGTTCACCACCCTCAAGTCCTGTCTGGCCATAGGCCACTTCTAGGCCGTAAGAGTCGGGTGTTATCTCCTCAACTCCCTGGATCTTCAAGACATGACCAGCCTTGGTTTCTATCCAGATGTTGCCGTCACCATCTACGCCGATCTTTTGTCCTGGGAAAATCGTTTGCAGGTCTTCGGTGGTTATCCTGGTAAAACGAGACTTTACCGTTGGCCTCTGGGCCTTGCCGCGCAAATAGTGGGCCGTTGGCCCCAGGTAGATGATCTCCCTGGTATCCATGGGCTTGCCGTCAAGCGTCTGGCCGACAGTGACAATACTGTCGAACCCCTCTGCCATCAGGGTGCGCGAGAGATCCCAGCCGGTCATCCCACCGTAGGCTCTGCTCAAGTTCGCCTTCCAACTGTTCTCGTTGTAGCGCGCCTCACCAGGGACGCTGTGGAACTTGATCACCAGGGGAGATCGGAGCGTGATCGTTCCAGCTTTCCAATTACCTGGAAGATCGCCAGGATCGGGGTTGTGGAGCATGTACGATCCCGCTGGCTCCAGGTGCTGCTGGAACCGCTCTCCCATATCGGGGGCTTTCTCAGTGTTTCTCACATATTGGAAAGTAACCGGCGTTCCGGTCTTGAATAGTTTCTCATTCTCCTGCACTGCCACCCAGCCGATGATCTGCGCCTGTCTCTTGAGCCGGTCATACATGTCCTCCAGCCGGATATCGCCAGTTCTCGTCAGTCTGCTGCCGATTGCAGCCTGGACTTTTCCGATCTGGACGGTTTTCAGTTCACCGAAACGCTCGATGTATCGGGCCTTCAACTGTCTTGCGCCTCCTGGTAAATTCTGGTTCTCTGGCCACTCTGCGAACTCATCGTAGAAGGGGATGCCGATATCGTGCTTGATCAGCGCCTCATCAGCCTCCTGGGTGGCCACCTCCTCCAACCGCGCCCTGAGATTGGAAACCCGCCTGGACATAAACCGATCCCTGGCATCCACCATCTGATAACTCGGCACGTTTCGGGTGTAGCGGGTCATCTCAGCCCACCTGGGGCCGACCTTCTCCCTGGTGTAGCCTGGGAGATCCCCCAGCTTCTCGCCGCTGATCTCATCAATGCCGCCAAAGACGTAGATGAAAGCGGAGTCGGATTTCAGCAGAGCCTCGCGCCACTTCTCGATGCTGTGCAACTCTGAGATCTGGAACAGGCCCACCTGCCCCACACGGCCTATGCCCTCATCGGGTATCCAGTGCAGGATGGTGACATCGGCCCCAGGAGCCTCCTTCAGGTAGTCTCTCCCCTCGCCCAGGTCGATGTGATCATGAGCGAGTTCCTCGCCAAGCTCGATACCGCTCTCCAAGAGATCTCTGCCTACGGTTTGTATGCGATGGCTATCATTCGGACTCCCCTCGACAGCCCCCACATGGTTGAAGCTGTAGACCGTTTTGATCGGGGGTTTGCCGCGCTCCAGGCTATATTGGGGGGGTACATAGATACGGCTTTTGCCTTTTTGGCCCCCCAAAAGCGTGTTAACGAGGCACTTTGCGCCGCAAGACACGCATCGGCCTGTCTCACCGCACTGATGCTTGAATTGGCCTGTCGAGCTACTTCGATGCTCTGGCTTTCTGCGGTCAACGGTATCATCGTGATACTGAGTCTCTAAAAGCTCATCCTGGCTGACCCGCATCTCACCAAGCTGGTTAAACAGGAACTCCTCATTTCTCATGTTCACCACATCGCCATAGCGGTTGGGGAGTTGGTCGCGATTCGTCACCACCCTGATCACGGCTGGCAAGCCAGCATCCCGCGCTGCCTGGAACTCAGCCAAGCGCATCATGATCTCGTTTCGGGGGAACCAGCCAGAGGTGCTGAAATGAAGCACGAATCGATCCGCATAGGGGCCAAGCCTCTGGTAGCGCTCATCACTGACAGGGCCGTATCCTGAACTGATGAAAACAGTAGGCACAGTAATGCCACGCTTCCTGCCCTCATGGAGCCACGCCTCGGCTGCGTCAGTTGCCAGGGCATGGGAGGAATCCCCCAAAGCGCCTTCACGCAAGAATGGAGTGTCGTTGAGATTGGCAATGTTTGCCCTTTTTAGGAAGTTTGCGATGGCATCAGGATCTGCCATTTGCAGATCCCTGACCTCCATATTCTCTATCTGACCATAGAGGGAATACTGCTTGTAGTTGACAAAGCACATCCCCTCGTAACAGGCTTCCAGGTGGGTTTCTGGCGGCAGGATGCCAATCTCTACGCGCTCAATGATGGTAGGGACTCGATGACATCCTTTTGTGAGGTAGAGTTCTATTACTCCTTCAAGCTTGCCCTCTTTTTTGCGAACCCAGAAGTCTTTTGCGTACTTCAGATTCATGCTCATATCGTAGAGTTGGAGCCAATCCTTGAGGCGCTCTGGATTCACGTTGTGGCCCCTGGCATCTTCAACATTGTCAAAGACGATCTGTGGCTTTCCTTCTTTGAGGTTGCTCTGGATGTCATCGGGGATGGAAACGAGAAAGACCTTCATGACCTTCTTGGGTTCCTTGCCAAGGTCTTCCTTCTTGATGTAGTGGGTTACAACTGGGCGCTCGATGCGCTGGAGAGAGTATTGCGGAGTGTTCTTGATCCCCTTCTTCCAGGGGGCGCTCATCTCATCGGGGATCTGAGAGTTTAGACGTTTTCTTTGGGCTTTTGTTCGGGGGGAGATCCAGTTTTTGACTCTTCTCCAGAGGCTCCTTCGCTCTGGGGGGGCTGCGAAGACATCGGGGAGATCTGCGCGAGGTCGTAGCCGTCCCTCACCAGTGTCAGGAGCGCCTTGTGCAGTGGGCTGTTGAACTGCCCCCCTAGTTCCAACAATGCGTTCCGTGCTGCCCCATCCAGTAGTGAGTCGATCATCTCTGGTTGGGAAAAGTCGTAATTGCCTTGCACTTTGGGGAGATAAGAAGATTTGGTCTTCGTAGCCACCGTAACCTCCTATTTCTTGTTCACGAAACAGTTCCATCTGCTCTGGATCGCGAACAAACCTCAATATTTCTTTCTCTATCTCTCTTTCTACCACAACTTCTACTTCTTTTTCAACAATCTTGTCCTTGGTGACTGTAGCTTTGCGCAGCTTGCTCTTTTTGCCAAGGGCCGCTTCGGCAATTCTCAAGATGTAATCAAAGTATGGTGCGGCCTTGTTATCGTTCTGCTCACGCATGGTACTGTAGTCTTCATCGTGTTGCGTAACCCAGGCATGTGTAAGCTCATGCACTACCAAGCTTTTAAGGTACTGGGCAAACGTGGTGGGGTTCTTGAGTGCAGTCTTGTCGAAGTTGAGAAAGTTTAAACCCATAGCTCCTGTACCTGGGTTGTACTGTGCGCCCACAGTCGCGCCATCTATTTCCTTGGAGATAAGGCCGTAGAGCTTGCCAACTTTAGCACCTATCGGAACTGACAGCAGACGAGCCACGGCCTCGTAGGCGGTCACATGAATGGCGTGAGCCAGGGAGCCGCCCTTCTTTTTGGCTCCCACATCTATCTGCACTTCCATGTCTGGCAAGTGAGTAGTGGGTGTCTCGCCAACCATCCCATGGCGGGGGCCATGGCCGTGGAATTGTCCTGTTTCATCGTAGATATCGCTGATCACCTTGAGAAGGTTCTGGTAGTTCTTGTCAGTCTTGATCCTCTGCAGGGTCTTTTTCCACTCAGGGCGCTGGGCTAACCAGTATTTGCGGCTCGTGACCCCCACCCGCGCAGCGCTTTTCTTGTCCAGAGAAACCTTGTTGATGACTTTGGTTATCGCCTCTTTGGGCTTCGTTCCCTTGAAGTTCATGCGGGAGCCATCAAGGGGATAATCTGCATGGCTGGGTGTGAGATCTGTGGTGATGTCCACTACGATAGCGCCTGAGAAGCCCTCATCATTGACCGCCCTGATGGCCTGGGTGAGTCTCGCGCCACTGGTTTTACCCACCAGCCGGATGATCATCTTCCTCTGATAATCGAATCCTGGCTTCGGGAGGTAGGTGATCTCCATATCAGTGTTGTCATCTATTTTTGTCTTGGTGACCTGACGGCGCTTGCCCTTGAAGGGATCTCCCAACTCCTCCGATGGCGTGTCCTGATACTTGTAGAGGATTTTGATTCCCTTGGGTGGCCTCGTAGTTTCCACATACTGGCGAGTTATGGTGGGATCGATAATTTGATCCTGTGTCCTGACCTCCAAGCGCGTACCCTGGCGGCGTTTTGTGGTGCCGATCTCCTCAATGGCTGTGGCCATTTCATGGGTGAAATAATTGTCGCGAGTGTGTAGCGTCCAGGTGGCGGTATCGGACGGCCCCAGGATAACTGCCTTCGCGATTCCGAATCCCCCGAATTCGCCCTCGACATCCTTGCCGGTTCCATGAAGCGCCAGGAACTTATCTGCGATATCGACATCGCTCATGCCGATGCCGTTGTCATCGATGGTGTAACCTGAAGCGATTGGCCCGAATGCATCAGAGAATGCCTTGCTGATGTCGTGTTCATCGTAGCCCAGCGCCTTGGCTACTGGTCTGAGTGAGATGGCCTCCTTCTCCCAGTAATCTGAGTATCTGCCGTACTGGGCAATGTCTTGCAGCCCTTTGTAGATTTCATCATAAGTTATCTCGCCTCCCGCCTCTTGCGTTCTTTTGTGGAATTCTTCTGCAAGGGAGGTATCTGCCCTCCACACAGGCTTTCCAGTTTTTGCGTCAACCTCTGGGGGTATCGGCTCCATGCCAAGGACTTCGATCTCAATCTTGCCATCCTTGACCTCTCGGAGCTTCTTGGCTCTCATCACTGCATCGAGAGAGTTTTGCAGCGCCTCGCGAACAGAGATGTCTCCCAGCTTGTAGACGTAGGGGTATTTGACCTTGGCTTCCTGGTTCCAGGCACGAGCCACATTGACGGTGTACTTGCCCTTGACCTTCTTGCCGGTCTGCTCGACTTGCTGGATATTGTAGGATACGCCGAAGAGTCCTGCATTGGCTGAACCCTGGAGGATCTGGCGCTTCTTATTGGCATCGATGATGGTCTGGGCCATGTCCATGGCGGTCTTATCCACCCAGGCTCGATACCCCTCGTCCTCCTTGTAGCGCTTGGTCTTTTCTGCGGCCAGGAGGCCACCAGTTTCAGGGACAGGGTAGGAGCCATCATAGAACTCGGAGTCCATAAAGGTTTCGGTATCCACAAAGGCTGTCTTGATGTGGCTCTCGCGCTCATCGAGAGCCTGGACTCCCTTCTTGGCCCAGGCTTCGGTGAAGAAGGGGTCGTTCCGTAGCCCTGCCGTCCTCTGCGGCTCGACCTGCTCCTCATCTACCCTGATGGTTTCATCTGCAGGGGTGGGGGTCGGGATGGCTGCTTTCTCCAGCCGCGCTTGCATCTTCTTGGCTTCGGCCACCACTTCAGGCTCGTGGATCTCCTGGCGCTTGAGAACATACTCGTGCATGGTGGGCTTTTCCTGAAGTGTCTTCAAATCGATTGCCGGTTCCTCGCTTACTGGTTCAGCTTCTGCCACTCCAAGGGGTTCGACCTCGGCATCGGGAAACCCTGTGGCCTCTCCGGTGCCTGGGAATCTCACATTGACATAATCCTTGTCGATCTCCTCGATCACGCCAATGCCTACAGGGGTCATGACTTCCTGACCCTCTGCGAGATCTGGCCGTGGGGTAAGCGGTTGGTCTACTCCCTCTGCCGCCTCTTGCTCTCGGTCAAATTCGCCACTCAGCCGGTCAATGAGTGTCTGGGGTGTACCCTTCTGGCCGGTAATCGTTTCCATCTGGTTTTCGACAAGCTCTTGCGCTTCATCAATGGTCTTGCTGACATCGACCTTGTCCTTGTTGTCTTCGGCCCACGCCTGAAGCTTGCCCACAGTGCCACCGGCAATACCACCAGCCCCAGCGCCCCCGATGATGGCCTCGGTTACGCCCTCAAGGAGCATCCTGGTATCGTCATAGCCCATCTGCGCCATCCAGTTCTGGAATACTTGCTGGGATGCTTCCTGCAGCCCCTCTTCGACTGCGCCCAAGCCCATACCCTTCCAGAACCCCTTGGCAAATGATTTGGCCCCAAATTTCTCAAAAGCACCTAGCATGTGACCGATAGGGAGGTATTCCAGGGCAGCGATGCCACCTGACACTATGCCGCCATAAACACTTGATACCCCAACGCCTCTTCCTGCCTTTCGCATCTCTTCATATTCCGGCGCACCCTCCATCAACCCCAAGGCTGTGGCACCAAGCCACCGCACTCCGCTGGCGTAACCAATGGCAAGGGCTGCGCCCAGTGTAGGCACGGTTTCTGCGATGATTCCCACTGCACGTTTAAGGGAGGGCTTATCCCAGAACCTTCCCTCAAATACACGAGGATCAGGCGCGCTCCAGCCCTCGTTGATCCGGTCTTCCCACCGCTTGCGGAATGCGAAGCCGCCCTTGGCGAGTTCATCCAGGCCGATCATTTCGTTGAACCATCCAGCCATGGAGCCAATGCTGCCGATCATTTGATAGCCACTTCGCAGAAGCCCTTTGGCAGCGACTTTTGTGAATCCTGGCTCCGGCTCCCGCATCGTCTTGCGCTGCTGCGCTTCGGTCAGCAGATCCCCATACGATGGACGCTCCCAGGTGGGCTGCGCCTCCTGTGTCTCTTTGGGCTTTTCCTTCTCGGCCTCGGCCAACACTTCTTCCAGGGTTAACATTTATTTCCCCTTCTTTTTATTCATAATCCTCATGACCTCTTGGGTGTCCTCTGCCCAGCCGTACCTCTCAAGGATCTCCCAGATCCTGTTTCGTGCAGCGACATCTTCTTTTCTGGTATTTCGGAGCATCCGGACAACCTTCTGCAGGTTGTTCTTCTTACCGGCCTCTACGATTTCGCTCTCCATGTCACTGTCGCCTTGCTGCACCCTGAGTTGCCTTTCAGCATCTTGCATCTCACTGAAATAAGCCCTCTCTTCGGGGTTGTCTATGGCATACATGAACGGCTCTTCAATCCATTCCTGTCGGATATCATCCCATTTGCCCTGATACATACCGTACTTCTTCTTGCCCCTAGTCTTCATCATCTCAAGCAGGAACCCCATCGCGACTCTCTCTCGCTGTGTCATGGCAGAGTGTCGGCCCACAAGGGCTTCTGCCAGAGTGCCATATTCTTGCTTGGTGCGAGGATCGAAATAGCTCCTTACAGTACCACGAATCGCTTCGATAGGAACGGCATTCTCAAAGCCCTCAACGGTTAGCCTCAGAGAATCTGGGAGCAGGTAATCGCTTGCTGGGCCAGGGCCACCGGATACTTCAAGCAGTTCTGGTGTTTTAGACCAGATGTTTTCCTCCTTCCACCTCTCGACATCCTTACGAGCTTGCACGGCCCATTGATCACGTTTGCGCCACTCCGTATCGGCTGCATCACCCTTCAGGTCTAGATTCATCCCTGCCATCTCCAAGGCTCTCCTTCTCATATCCTGGGGGCTTGGCGCTTCAGGGGGTGGCCCTTCGGCAGTGCCAAGGCCAAGCTGCTCCCTGAGTGTTTTAGGCTTGGCCTCTGGCTCCTTTTTCTCACCAGCAAGGGCTTTTCTTATCTTGCCGCCATAGTACCTGTAAGGCTCCTCTACCAGGAGGTTGTAGAGAACCTTATCTGTGACCTCAAAGGCTCGGCCAGCCCATGATTGTTTGCCGGTGCCGCCTTCAGGAGTTACGTCAGCTTCAGTCATGGCGGTAGGCATTTTGCTCCCTTCTGGTTTGAAGCCAGTAAGGCGCTCGGCCCAGCTTTTCTTCGACAGATCCTGGCCTCTCCTGCCATACGGCCCATAGCCCTCTTGATACTCGGTGCCGCTAAAGAAGTTGGCGCGTTTCAGCGAAAGGTCTTGCGGCCCTTCTCCATGAAGTGGCCTCGGCCCTGTTTCCCTGGCCGCGCTGCTGATGGGCCTTCTGACCATGTGCCGCCTCCCGAATACCGGCTCCCTGATCATCTGCCGTTTTTTCTTCTCATCGTCAGCCATCGCCCTTGCTCCTTGTCTACATGCTGTAGTTGTAGTGTCTGTAAGTGCCGGTTTCACCAGATGCACGGCCTATGTGTGTGCTGTTGTAATTTCTATTGTTCGTGCCGCCACCATGGTAGACTTCTCTAAACCCTGCACTGGCAGTAAACGAGAGTCCTGCATATGCCGCCGCGATAGTTGCCGCACCGATCCTGGCTGCGGCCTCCGCTGTCGCTGCGGCTATCGTGGCATTCGCCCTTGCTGCTGCCGCTTGCGTGGTTGCACTTGCCTGGGCAAACATCGCTTGCGCCTTCAGGCTTTCAGCCCTGGCCTGGGCAATTTGCCCTTTGAGGCCGATCTCGGCAACCGTTTGCTTCATCGTTACATCTCGTGCCTCCACCGCAACCCTGGCGTGGCCGACTGCGGCATCCACTGTCTTCATGACGTAGTCCACCTCGGAATCGTATTTCTGGACGAGCGCCTTGAAGACTTCGACCTCACTCATGTTGATCTTGAGTTGCGCCTCGGCCCTGGCGACATCGACATTTGCCTTGGCGGCATAGCCTTTAACCTCGGCCTCATACGCCTCGGCTTCCGCTATCCAGATCTTTACCTTTTCAGCCTCTCCGGAGATCTGGGCTTCATATGCCTCGTATCGCACCTTAATCGCCTGAATTCTGGCAGCATACGCCTGTACCAGGGCTTGGTATGATTCGATCTTGGTACGGTCAATGTCAGCCTGGATCTGCGCGCCCTGCATCTCGGCACGGTAGAGATCTACCAGGGTGTTTATCCCGGCTATCTGTGCCTTGTAGGCTTCGATCAATGCCTGTTTGACCCCCACCTCTGCCTTTTTCCCTTCGATCTCGGCTTTGTAGAGTTCGGCCTTGCCGATCTCGGCCCTTATCCTGGCTTCATACACCTGGGCCTCCACCTGATACGCAGCCAGTTGGGCCTTGTACGCTTCGACCTTCGCCTGATAAACCACAAGGGCAGACTCAACTACATACTTGGCGGCTTCAAACGCTCGGTTTTTGTAGTAATTCTCGTTGTCCATCAGGGTCTTTTCCCATTGAAGCGCGGCCTCTACCAGGAACTTGCCGTATTCGTATGCGAGTTCCTCTTGTTTAATGATGATGTCGTTGGCAAGGTTTTCTTCATTGCGAAGAACCTGTTTCTGAATCTCCAAAATCGCACCGGCCAGCGCTCCTGGGGGCATGGCGAACCCTCTGCCAGCCCAGCGGTTCTCGGCCTCGATGTACATCTCCTCGTGTTTGTCAGCGAGGTCGCTCCTTCTGCGCGCCAGGAATGCAGCCTCCCAGGCCGTATCAATGCCTCTCCCGCCATTGACAATCTCATTGCCCAGCTTGGTGGATACTAGCTGTTTGAGGGTGGAGTCATACTCAATTTCGTTCCACACAAACATAGGCTCCGGTGGCGTGAGATCCTGGGTGGGCGCTGTTCCCTCCCATGGTGGGATATTGTACTCCGGCGGCGAAGGGATGGTGATGTCATCTATTCGCGGCACAGGCGGCAGGGTGTAGATAGGCTTTTCTGGGATCTCTGGGCTAGAGATCTGGGGTGGCTCCTCCGTAAAAGATGGGAAGGGAACATTGGGGGCGGGGGGAATCGTGATTGGCGGCTTCGTGGGGCTGTAATCGGGTGGGGGGTCTGTGGTTATTACCACATCGTCAGGATCTGGGATCGGATAGGGAAACGGAACCCCAGGCACAACCATGGCGGGGATGACCACCTCCGCAAGCGGCGCAGGGAGCGCTGGGTTATCCGCTACGAAGTCAATCTCCTGATACTCTGGCAGATCCACCATGTAATCCACAAGGGCATTGTTTTTCAGTTCAACGATGTGTCCCTCCGCAGCCGTGGCCAAGTTGTCTGCGAACTCTGCCACGGCGAGAACCCGCTCAAGGGCCGTGTTGGGGGAGGCCACCGGATCTGATGGCTCATACGTTGGCATCTTGTCTATGATATTTTGTATGATTGGCAATGCGTCATCTGACATGGAAACCACCTCCTATTCTATTCTATTTCAACGCCCATATTCTCATCTGCCTGATTTAGACCTTCACCAATGACCGGCAGCGGCCCATCGACTACCTCTTTTTCCTCGGCCAATACCATCAGACGAGTGACCCCGACCACATAAAGTGGCTTGTCGTTGTACGTTAGACCACCATAAGGGAAGGGACTCATGTGGCCCACTGGGGCCACACTCTCGCTCTCTTTAGCGGGTACTTTCAGCCAACTATGCACCCCATCGCGGATGAAGCTGAAGACATGCCACATATCGTCTTCTTTCCCACAGGTCATGGAACCCCAGAAAGTGCTTTGTTCGCCATAGATGAAGTAGTAAGGGAAGCAATCCTGATATGAAATGGGGTAGTCACTTATTGATGTAATTACATATTCTCTCTGAGTATTTATAAACTCTGAGAAACAATAAGTGGCACCATCAAACTGCAGGTGTGGGTGGAAAGTGGTGTCGTGTACCAACAACCGCCACTCAGCGCCTGGGGGGGGTTCTTCACCTATTTCTTCGTTACTCTCACTGGAGTTACAGTCTTTTCCCAGATATCCGCAATCGCCATGCCAGCCCAGAGGGTATGTTAGTTCTTGCCCAGGTTCACCCAAGCGCTGGAGGCAGTTGAAGCTCGTGTAGCAGGGACAGGATTGATAGATGCTCGTCCAACTCCACGGCCAGGGCTGCTCTGACCCTATTGCCGGATTGGGCTTTACGCCATGGTGTCCCAACTCATTTTCACAAAGCTCTCCACACTCACAATTATTTATAAAAGTTCGATTCCATTCAAATTTCCAATCAACAATACTGTAGTCGTAATAGAAGGCGGCAGCGCAGATTTGGCCATCTTCGTCCTCATATGTGTCTCCAGACGAGTAATGCTCTGCAAGATAGACCACATTGCCCTGCATCCATAGGTGGTCAACGCCATGGCCATCCCTGAAACTTCCACCACTACCCTCGGCGGTAGTGCCGATGCGCACCGATGCTTCATACAGGCTCAAAACCCCACCCCACTGATACCATGTGCCGATAGTGTCCATCCTAGGAACAAGATCCCAGTAGTATTTGCCAGGAAACTTGCTTGGCCAGGGTTCATAGTCGGGGAGGTCATCGCATCGGATTCCACCATAGTAAAACCAGTGGCCCCAGAACGCAACACTCGGCAAGGCCCACGCTTTGTCGCCGCAGAGCATGGAATACGATGGCCATCTTGCATTTTCTCCCATCTCATAGGGCCATATGCTGGATGTGAACTCGTGCTTATCATATTGTCGCCACTGTGTAAGCCCAGATGTTTCGTATCCACCCCCACCCGCATATCCAGTGGGAAGGCCAGCGGGAGTGCATTCGCCAAGCTTGAGAATATGGGTAACCATGTCGCTACCCAAGGCAACGCCGTTATGCCATGCCCAGCCGGAATACCAAGTCGCCTTTCTCAGGTCTATCCAGCACTCTACATCTTCGTCTTTATATCCCCATAAACATCCAGGCCCGAAGCTGTGTGAATAGCCTGGGCCGTCCCACTTCCCATAATCAAACTGATTTGGGCCTTCACCGTTTTCCAGGTCAACTGCTGGCAGTGGGATGCCTTCACCCCAGTACTCACCATATGGCACAGCGGGGTTGCCGTCATTGTAGAACCCTTCCCAATCCGGCTCAGTGGTAACGTGGTTACTGAGGGGCTTTACTTCAAACCATTTTTTCTCGTAGGCAAATCCTGCCTTTCTTTCCTCATCGCTGGGGAGCCGCAGTACTGTCGTGATGTATTGCATCGGCGGTATTTCTTCAAGATCGGGATACCACCCAAGATAACCCCACCTAGATTTATGGCCCCACCACCAAGGGAAAAGGGGTGCAGAATGAAAGTTTATCACCCCTTGTTGTATCTCATGGAACTCATACGGCCCCTGCAAACTCGCATCGCCCAGAGTAATGAACCCGACTTCATAGTACTGGCTGCCCACTTTCTCAAACGCTGCCAAAGCTGGTATGAGGTGAAAACGGTAGACCTTCTCTGTGATAGTCTCATCGCCCCCCCCAGGTTCTGGTTCCCAATGATCTATCTCGATGAGTTTCAGCCCCGCGACATAATTCCAGCGCCAACCTAGCTCCGCAAGATTGCCCCCGCCTCCTGTTTTGATATCGTCAAAGCCAGGATTCGCCTCGTAGAGTGAACCACTACTGTGACGGCCATAGCTGGGATCGTAGTCATGGTCTGCATGAGATCTGGCGCAAAGCCACGCATCCATGTCCTGTCTGGCCATGTGGAATTTGAACGCAACTACAGGGTGCGTGAAATCAGAGTTGCCAGTGAGAAAGACTTGGCATCCATGTAGTACATGGTAGTCCATTAGGCAGTCCTTTGATACCGCAAGACGTAGTCATCAAATCTGGTTTCTTCTTGCATTGCCCCAGGTGCGCCGTCCACAGATCCTCCCGCGCCCACCGGCTGCATAATGACAGTCGGCAGCGTGGCATCCAAGGTGAGGACATCCCCAGATGTGCCGTCTGCCTCGATTCCAACCGGCGGCAGTTTTGCATCCAAAACGGCACCCGCCCCACCGTAGCTGTAAGCTTGAATTTTCAAGGTTGGCAATATGCCATCCAGGGTGGGGTAGCGGTCAATAATGGCAGAAGCGCTTATTTCCACTGCAGGAAGGCTGGACTCCAGGTACATGCCCCATGGCACGATAATCTCAGCTTCACACTCTACCCCAGGAAGCGTGGCATCGACCTGCCCCAGCAACCCTCCGATAACCGTTGCTTCCAGGTCGATGGGAGGAAGCTTTACCTCTAGGTGGCTCCCGAATCTGAGATCGCCGTCTGCCCCCTCGATGATGGTGGGGATATCTCTGTCCAGAGATATGCTGGCCCCACTCTTGCCGCTGGCCTCGACCTGCAGCGTAGGAAGCTTGAGGGGAAACTCTATCCCTGAAGCATGAATCCCTGTTCGCGCCCCGAATCTCCCTTCCACCATCTCAAGCATGGGAAGCTTGGGGAATATTCCCCCTGTTACGCGGTAGCCGAATTGCCCTTCAAACTCCAGGGTGGGCAAGGTCAAAAGATACCAGGGGCTACCTGGCTCTCCCGCTGTGATGGAGAAAAGCGGGATGACGGCAGCATCAGCATCGGTCATCTCGTGTGAGCAGTCGGCCAGGGTCAGGTTATGGGTCGCTGTCGTTACGAAAATGTGATCTCCCAGATGGCCGTGGGTGCAGTCAAGGCCGACAAGATCCACAGAGTTCAGGACGAGGTCGCTCTGACCTCCTGCCTGTAGAGATATGTGGGTGTGAGCGCAGTCCTCGACAACAAGGTCGTGCCAGTTTCCGGTAAGGGCGAGAACTGGAACATCCCAGTAAAGAAGGCCGTCTTGGACTACCAGATTGGTGTAAGCCATTGTTTAGCTCCCCTAAACTCAATTATCCTGGGGAGTACATGTACTCCCCAGGACGCTCAGTGCTAGGCACCGTAATACTCCGGCAACGTGAGCTTGAACGAATCAAGCGTGTACGTTGCTCCGACAGTAATTGTGGTCGAGGACATATTGAGATCAGCGCCAGATGACCCAACTGATCCATCGATCCTGGGTAACGTGGTGCTTGCCGCGCCGTTATCTGTGGGGTTGGCGCAGAACCTGAACCACCCAGCAGTCCCTGCGACAAGTCCAGTGCCTTGCCACGTTTCCCCACTTGCTTTTTCCATCTCGCCTTCTGTCGGATCATCTTCAAACTCCAAACCGTTAGCGAATGCGCCATGTGCAAACGTCCCACCCGACTCTGTAACTTCCAGAAGCAATGTCCCACTTGCGGCATTGTCTGGAGATGTTGGCTGGGAACCACTGTAGATGCGCAGCACACCATCTTTGAAGATGTCCTTCATGCTGCCACCTCTGGCCACCGCCACCACAGTACCGGCGGCACCGGCCTCTGCAGTATCCACCGTGCCGGTGGCAAAGGTGATCGTGCCAGCGACTACGGTAAGTATCACCGCACCAGTGATTGCCGTGTCATTGGCTGGGGTGGTGGCCCCCTGGACAAACAACACATCGCCAGGAGCGAAACCGGCAGTGAGAAAACCACTGCCGGAGTCCGTAATGGAATCCGGACTGCCGCCACCATCCACGAAGGCCAGGGTGGCCCCGACTATGGCTCCCACGATGGTGCCTTTGAGGCCCAGCATGTCATCCCTTAATCCTTGAGAAAGTTTCAGACTCATTTTTGCCTCCCTTGATCCCCTTGATCAGTTAAGTTATTGGCTCCGCTCCTAGCCTAGGGCATGTTCTCCCAATCATCTGGGTCGTAGCCTATGGCCTTCCATTTCTTCGCCCTCATGCGCCCTAGCATGAACTTGGCCATCTCATAGCCACCCTTCTTCTGCGCAATCTCAAGCCCTTTTTGCCAATCCTTATTGCTTGGCAACCAATCTTTGGCACCAAACGCTTCCATGATCGTTTCATCCTGCTTCTTCCCGAATGTCTCGCTTGGGCCGCGCCAGCGCGGTTCACCGCCCTCTGCTACACCCTTGCGGCCTCCCATCCTCGCCCTGAATGGCCCTGGAAAAGAAATTCTGCCTCCCATAATTACCTCCCTATGCGCCTGGTGGTTTTCTGCCTAAAATCACAGGGATACCAGTGATCCGATCCACTGAGAAATCCACACCGTTTACGTTCTCGATCCTCACCATCCAATAGCGTCCCTTGCCGTCCCTGCCGATGCTCACCTTCTGGCTGTGCTGCTTGAGATCGGGGAAGACCGGCTCCAGGTTGAAGGATCTCTCGTTGTTCTCGTCATCCTTGACGATCAAAAGGAGATCCCCCTCCGTTTCGTAGCCGATGTACATGGAACGCCAGCGCTTTTGATTGGCGATTCCATAGTCTGAGGTGACAAGCTCAAAGAACGCCTCGACCTCGGAGGTGTCATCGAGATCCCCAGAATCGAGTACGAAGATCCCCGATTCATTGGCCCCCAGATACGAGCCGTTGAACTTGCACATGCTATTGAAGTTGTAGGAGCCATACTGTGAGGCCCGAAGGCCGCTCAGTTCCAAACAAAGTCCAAGGTAATTCGGCATGATCTACTCCGCGATTTTGACTTGGAGGCCGTTGCCCCACCTCAAGCCACTCGTGTACGTTGCGTCATAGAAGTCCAGCGTTGCACGATACGTTGCATTTCTCATTGCAAGAATGGCATTCAACTGTCCCAAACTCAGCGTCAGTTGGCCGCTTGCGCCATTCGTTGACCAATCAAAAGCGTTTGCAAAAAACTGTGAATCGATGACCGTATCCCCGATGGTGAGAACCATCCTAGTGGTGCCGGTGATGTTCTGGGCTTGCCCATCGGCTCTCATCTCCAGGTCGATGGTGTTATCTCGATTTTTGTAGACAGTGACTGTGATCACGGTAGCCTCCTAAATTTTGTGCAAAGTCCTTTCCGCGCCTACATCGGCCACGCTGTAGGCGATGCCAATCGGTTTGAGAGTTCTCTCGGCATCGAGAACATCCAGGCCAGTATCCACGGTCATGGTGATGCTATCGGCCAGATGCACCAGGGTGTCATCTGAGATCGCCAGGGTATGTTCCTGGGTGAGCGCAGGGGTTCCAGCAGAATGAAGATGGGTGCAGTCGGCTGGAGCAAGGGTAGTTGTCAGATCGAGATTGGGGGCTGTGTGGGCATGTTGTGCGCCCCCATCGGTCATGGTGAGGGTGACAATCCCAGCAAGATTCAGATCGGTTGGGATGCTCTGGACGGCATGGTAAGATAGACCAGCATCCGAAATAACGAGGTCGTAGATTTGAACGAGACTGAGTGGTGCGCTATCCTCGACTACATGGACACAAGCGTCCACGCTGATAGTCAACGTGAGCGTCACATCGCTAGGCTGAGAACTGACCTGATGGATAGACTTCTGAATGAACCAGACTTCATCTTTAGTCTGAACCAGATGGTAGGGATCAGGAGCAATGGTGAGTGTGTAGACCTCCACCAGCGTCAGATTAGTTGGCGTGACGATATGGCTGTGTGTGGTACTGTCTGGATAGACCTGAGTGGCTGGTAGTTCCGGCGAGGTGACAACGTGGCTGGCCCCACCGTCAGTCATGATCAGGGTGACATCCCCAGTTTCTGTGATGGTGATATTTTCAGGGATGCTGTCCATCAGGTGGGAGGAGTCTTGGGCGTTGGCCCAGGCTGGGTCTATGATGATGGCCCCTGCGCTGTGGAGATGGGTACAGGAATTAGGCCACCACAAAGGGTCTTGGGTGTAAATCGCATGGGAAGCATCCTGGGTGGTTTCCAAGACGATATCGAGATCTAGTGCGCTATTGTCACCGTTGGTCGTGATCGCATGGGTAGAGTTGGCCACCGTGATGACCAGATCCAAATCCAGTGGGCTGTTATCTCCATTGGTGGTGATCGCGTGAGTTGCTCCACCGTCTGTGATCACCAGATCGATGGCCCCTGTCTGGGTAAGCGTGATGTTCTCCGGAATGGAGTCCATCAGGTGTGAGGAGTTAAGCACACTGAAGCAATACGGCTCCCCGATAGGATGGACATGCTGGTTGAGTCCGGCTTCAGTGATCACCAAGTAATGATCATGGACAATATCCAGTGCGACTCCACCGTTGTCCAATAGAACATGCTGGCAAAGTCCTGCATCTGAAATGACCAGATAGTGATCATGGGTAATGTCGAGTGCGGCCCCACCGTTATCGAGCAGGACATGCTGGCACAGTCCAGAGTCTGAGATCACCAGATAGTGATCATGGACAAGGTCAATGGGTGAGTTATCCCCATTGGTAGTAATCGCGTGTGCGGAATCTGCCGTGGTCAGAAAATGCTGGCCCAGATCCAGCGCAGCCCCACCATTGTCCAGCAGAACATGCTGGCTCAAGCCGCTATCACTGATAACCAGATCGACAGGGGGAATGACCTCGGTGATCGTGATGTCTTGCCCAGGAGATCCGTTGGTGTAGACCGGATGGCTGCAATCGGCCACGGTGAGGTCGAAGACTTCGGTCAGATCGATGGCTGAGTTATCACCGTTGGTGGTGATGGCGTGAGTCGCACCACCGTCTGTCATAACCAGCGTGATGGGCGCTGCAGCTATGGTGATGCTACAGTCAAGTAGGGCTGGAGATCCAGAAGTACCGATATTGCCCTGGCTGTCGTAAACGCCAAATTCGAGGAGAGTACCGGCAGGAACGCTTGCAGGATCACAGGCCCACCAGAGTTCTTTCACATAGTTGCCTGTTCCTACCCCACTTGATAGATCTCTACTGTTATCCTGGGCAACGTGATCTCCTGGCTCTATTGAACCGCCACAGGAAGCAGCCTGGGCAACCCAACAATCTGCATTCGGAGGCGAAAGATCGGTATAATTCATGTTGCCTGTGCCAGCAACGGCAAGATTGCCTGTACCTAGATCCTGCCAAGATCCACCGTCCTCACGATACCGCAGAGAAAAGGTAGCATTCGTATCTACAGTTTTGTTGCAGCCAGCCTCAGATACGCCTATCCCGATCCAAAATTTACTTGAAGTCGCCCAACTTGTTTCATCTTCTGATTGTTTTACCGGAGGATTTTCATCTGAACCGATAGCCCCTTGTACTCCGCTACCATCGGCAGAAAGTTCACTGTAGTAATAAGATAGGAGTCTTATGGTCTTGAGTTCTATCCCTGGTAGGATTTTCTCAGTTTGAAAATCAACGGTATGGACAAGACCACAATTCGGGCATTGAATCACAGGAAATCGTGATCCCACGGCCTCTCGCAACTGGAGAGGATATTCAGTTCCGCATTTACAACAAGATACTTGGGTCATTGATTTTCTCGAGTTTTACAGAACAATAATCCAAAGCCGAAAACGGACTGTTCCCACAACAACCGAAGGGACGATACGCCCCAAGCAAGCATCGATAGCCAGATTCATCATCTTCCTCGGCCAGATACTTGCAGCCACCAAGATGCTCATCTTGGGCAAAGTGCCAGTTTGGGGGCTGATCCATACAGCATTGACCACAACGCATACAGTCTTGAACCACCTTCCACCATTGGCCCAGGTGATCTCTCATGCCAAGCATCTTGAATCCTTCAAAAACATATTTAGGTTCCATTATGGGTTCACCCACTTGACGATAGTTAAAGTCGCCCCTCCCAGATCCGCAGGGAGGTATCCAAAATCGATCTCATCAGAGAGAACGATGAACTCGTTGTAATCGGTATTTCTCCCAGTTCCGGCAACTTCCAAGAAGTGGAGTTGAAACAGGGTCAGCAATCCGGTTACAACATGGGCATGAGTGATGCCGACCACCGCGAGAATGTGGAGTGCGGTGAGGAGGATATTGGAGTCGGAGGTGACTGCATGTACGCAATCCTCAAGGGTGATCGGCACAATCATGGCCACGTTGGGAACGGTATGGGCAAGGGTGTCGCCAGCTATCGCGAGGGTATGCTCCTGGGTGAGGGCAACGGCTCCTGTGGTCGTTATGTGGCTGCAATCTGAAACCAGGAGTGGAATACGGAGATAAAGTGCATCCACGAGGTGCAGAGAGGCCGCTGAAGCCACGATCAGGGTATGGTCTTGAGTCAGGGATGGGTCAGAACTAACGCAAGCGTGAGAGGAATTCTGGATGGTCAGGGCATGATCCTGAGTGATAGCCACATTGGGAGGGGCATGAATGTGGATACAGTCATCCAGGCCCAGGATATGCAACTGGGTCACATCCACCTGACCTGTGAGGACATGGCTGGAGTCGTTGACTCTCAATAGCTCCCATTCGGTCAGGGTGATCGGGGCATTGTCTGTCATGACATGGGCGCTATTCTCTGGAGAGAGCGTATGCCTCTGGGTAAGCACGAAGGCTGCGGTGGTGGTTACATGGCTACTGGCTGCAACCACCAGATGTACAGTGAGTGAAACCTCTGGCGATGTGAGAACGTGAGTTGCCCCATTGACAGGCAGGGGGAACCTGAGAGGGCCGTCATCTGTGAGAACGTGGCTGCAGCCATCGAGCCACCAGATGTTATTGTCCAGTACCTGATGGAGGTGGACACAATTCTGGGTATTTGCCCAGGCCGGATCGATAATGACATTTGCAGCCGTATGGAGATGGATACAATCTCCAGGGACAAGCAATTCCTTCGGCAGCGGCTCTCCACTCTCGGTGCCATGGAATGAGTGGTTTACGATTAACTGATCCACAGACTCCACGCTGAACTCAGCATAGATGCCCATCCAACTGTAGTCACTCAAGCTGCCATTTTCTGAAGGCCAGGGATCTGGCCACGGTACACCTTTATCTTTTGTAGGGCCGTCAATACTTACCCACATCCCCTGCAAAAAGTCTCCTGGGCCAGGGGAAGCATAATCCCAACCCATTCTCCAGTTGTCATCACTGCTGTGCTTCATGGCCAGCCACGTTGGGGCGTTTTTCCTCACGAAGGTCTTGGTGCAGGTTCTCTCAGTGTACCCTGCCACAAGCGATGGGCTGAGTTGCCCCAGATCCTTAATGAGATCATAGCCTTCTGGGCTGGCCGGATCTGGCGCAGTCTCTCCCATGTCTCCCTGGTAGATTGCCAGCCTCGTGCCAGTGGGATCAGGAGTTCCCCCGACCCACTCAAAAACCCAGATCGCAGTGATGTAGAGAATCTTGCCACTCAGATTGGGGGTTATCCCGAAAGCGCAGTCACAGGCAAGCCCAGCCCCATTGTGTTCGGCAACCGACCCAGTGTCGTGGCCCCAGTTCAGCGTGACCGCATCTGTCTGGACATAAATTTCTGGTGACCAGGGCTGGAGAAAGCTGTCATTAGGCTGGAGGATCTCAGGCCATATGATAGTAATGTTATTTGAGAACACATCATGGCTGGAGTCATCTGGCGCGAGAATGTACACCTGGGTCAGGGTCGGGGTGGTGGAGGAGATTGCATGGGAGGAGTCACTGATCCACCACAGGGGATCTCTGCCAGTTACTACATGGGATATATCGTTGGGGTACACCCAGGCAGGGTCAATAACTACATTATCTGATGTAGTTACATGGGAGGAGTCCTGCATCACCAGGGTGATGGTTCCGGTCTGCACCAGGACGAGATCCCCAGTGGCACTGTGGGCATGGGAGCAGTCTTCGGGGTAGACGATCCCGATGTAGATGTTCTCGGCAGAGTGGAGATGAGCGCAATCGTTGACCCACCACAGCGGATCTATGCCAGTTACCACATGGCTGGCATCATTCGGATACACCCAGGCAGGGTCAATGATGACATTTTCTGCAGTATGAACATGCTGTGCGCCCCCATCGGTCATTACCAAATCGACAGCCCCTGTCTGAACAAGCGTCAGATTCGTAGGGGTAACAACGTGGTCGCAGTAGTCTTTCTGATCGGCAGGGCCAGGATTGACCACATAAGGCGCAGTGAGTCCACCTAACGCAATGGAGAGGTAGTCACATTGAGAAGCGTCAGTAGTGCTTTCAAGGCATCCGAAACCGACATAGCCTTCTTCCAAAATGTCTGTGTCAGTAGCCTCAATGTCCCAGGTAGCTGGCTCCGCTGCGCCATCGTTCCAAATTTTTGCTTTCAGGCTTGAGTTCTCAACCCTGAATCTTACCCAATACCAAGTGTTTACACTAATCGTATGGCTGTGGCTGTCTATGAGAGTGAAAGAGGTGCCCTTGCCGACTTTAAGCAGATTTTCCGTTGTACTGATCTGTGCATAATAGGCATTCGTTCCCGACATCCTCGCATAAAGCCGACAACCATGCTCTCCACCACCCTCGTAACAAACTCTAGCCAGGAACTCTACATTTCTTGCTTCATCCCCTTCCGTATCCCAGCGAACAGAATATTTATGGTTTAGTACGCTGTAGGCATAAAGTGCGATGTTTGCCCACTGAGGCGAATTTGTCGTGTCATAACCATAGTCGCCAAAAGCACTATCCCAATACTCTGACCAGCTCCCCCTAGTTGCAGGGGAAAAATCAGTCCAGCGAGTTCCTACTCTATCTACATGAGAGGCGGTGTGTTCATGGTAGCAATCAGCCACATCAAGGGGCATGAAATAGGGGCCATCATCGACAAGAACGTGGTAAGCAGATTGCACAACGAGGTTTGGCGAAGGGACACTCGCCCCCCCAGTGGCTACCCCAAACCAATCAATATCGGCATTATTACCGTAACCGCCAACCCCGACCCACCCACTGGTAAAGCTTGTGTCCGTTGTGAAAATCTGCCAAGTATCTGGCTCATTCGTACCATCAGGCCAAACTTTGACTTTATACTGTGTTCCTCGGACACGAACCCTTAGCCAGTGCCACTCATTTACAGCGCAAGTGTATGCTGGCTCTCCTGCATCCCCAACTGCCTGTGACGTTGGCGTGTATTTCCAACAAACAACCTGATCCTGCTCTGTCTGGAAACCGCCCCAGGCTACTTGCTCATTGCCATCGGAACCGCCACCTCTTACGGCAATGCGAGGGGTATGGTCGTAGCCGGTGGGAGCCACCCTTGCTTTGGCCAAAACTTCAACATCGGCAAGGGAATCCCCGAAATCATCCCAGGCTGCAAAATACCTGTTGGCAATAACATCTATCTCCAGGCATTTGCCTCCAAGGACTCCATCGGCACGAACTATCGCGGTTCCTGAAGTGGTACGAAGTTTCTCCGTCCAATCACTGGGCTGGACTCCTGTGGTGTACTCACTGAAATCAGTCCATTTAAAAACATGTACATCGGTGAGATCATCGGAGAGGTAGTGGACGCATTCGGATACGGCCAGGACAGAATCCGCAGTTGCATCGGACTCCAACAAGGCAAGCTTCGACCCATCGTGGTGGTGAAAGCAATCAGATGGATCGAGGACTATTCTCATAATGTTCTATTTGCAACGGTAAGAGTCATAGGCTATGAAAAAGGGGCAAGGCCGCACCGTGACCCCTTGCCCCAGGTGTTGTGCATAGCACGAGCTTTAGCTAGTACAACATGTAGATTGCCAATATCACGCTGGTGCGGCCTCGATTGTTGCTGTTTGCCAAAAACGCCGGCCCTTTCTAAGTATCCAGAATCATTGACTAAGAGGGGTCGTTGATCTGGATATCCCAGGCGGGAGTATTAACCTTATTGCCGCCGGTGAGATTTTGGCTCGTACAGGTTGTTGTGTATAGCACAAGTTGTGACGATGCACTAGATGATGTCTTCCCAAGGGTGACATGGGTAGCATTTGCACTTGAGGCAATGCCATCGATGCTCATCGAGGACTGCGCTTTCACGGTCAGCTTCCGACCACTTGCACCGTTGACAGGGCCACTGAAATCGGAGGCCGAAATAACACTGGAATCAGCCAGCCGATAGCCGGAGGAGTCCTTGTCTTTGGTCATGTTGGTGTAGCCAGATGCCGTGTTTGCAGGCTCTGAGGTCAACACAAAGAGCTTGTTTGCATTGTTCTTGATGTAATTCAAAGCCTGATCCAAAACATTGTCATGGACGTTCTTCGCCATTTCCGTTCACCTCCTTCTCTGGTTCCAGTTTGGTAAAGTCAGGGAATTCCGGCCTCCATTCGGGCCGATCATGATACGTTTCACAGACGGCAAAGAGATCATTGCCGTTGGTGAACTTTTTGTAGCTCTCGTCACCCACGCGATAAGCCTCATGTATCCACCTGCTAAAGAGAGTGCCGCGCTGGTAATCGTTCTGGGTGAAGCTTTGCTGATCAGAGACAAAGGCATCCAGGGCAAGTTTTTCCTTCTCTTCCTGTTCCTCATCCCAAGTCCATTTACTTGAAGGGCCGCAATGCTGTTCAAATTCGGTGCAAGCCCTCTTGAGTATGATCGGCACTTCTTCAGGAAAGCCTAGCTCTTTCGCCTCCTCCTTCCCCAGTAAGTTGACTTCTACCGGACAGCCCAGGATGATTCCTCGCTGTGGCTCCGCTCTGTCGTAGATGGCCTTGATTTGCTTGTACCTCTCATGGCCAGCCTCCCAGGTGCGCGAGTACCAGTATGCGCCCCACAACTTATTGGAATTTTCGCGATTCACCTCGCTGCCGACCTTACTGGCAAGGTCAAGCTGTCGCTGCAGCAGATATGTCCAGACCACCTCCTCCAGGTTCCTGGGGGCCACTACGGTCTTTATGCAGTACTTCTGGCAGTTCACAGGCACTTTCTGCTGCTGATACAGGATGGTAAACAAGACCTTATGATAGAAGTGACAATTTTGAAGCGGAATCGTCTTGGTGTAGAACCAGGGTGGATCGGGATGCGGTCTACGAATGTGGTCAAGTTTGCCATCGGCATCACGGTAGTGATAGTTAGGGTTGTGTTGCATGAAAGGGTTGTAGAAATCCCTTTTCGTGGCCTCCAGGTAAAGGATCTTGCTATTTGGCATTCGTTGCACCTCCGACTATGGTTCAAGCACAGCAATGTATCTGTCATCCAGGGTGAGAGCCGCACCCCGAAGTGATGAAGGGTAAACGAGCTTGCGCTGGGTGAGATTGAGCATCTCGCCGGTTGGCAAGCCCAGGCAAATCCCTTCTGCTGCCGTCCACATTACCCCCACACCCTGCATCTCTCCGGTAGTGATCTTGCTGAGATCCACCGGAGCCTCGGTGTCCTCGATGGCAGGATACGTTGCCACAGTCCTCCTCCTCATCTCCTGTGGAACATCTCCCTGCAGCCAATAGGTAGCTCTTTCGGTGGAGACAAAGATGCCTCCCACCAGGGGGTAGAACATGCGGATCTGGGTAGCGAAGGGAAGAAAACTTCGGGCGAGATCCCACAGATCCGGCCCGAAGGGTTCAGAGTGCCATGCGATTGAGCCTTGAATGACGTACATGTAGGCGTTGTGGCTGGCCACACGAGTTCCGATGGGTGGGCCGGTGAGTGTCCTGGTTGTCTCAGGGCCGTAGTAGGTGCCGACTGTCCAGGCATTGGCAGCGCCATCTTTTACATAGCCAATCTCAGTCCCATTGGCGTAGTAGAGCCGGTCAGCAACCTCGCAGTATCTCATCTTTGCGCCAGCGGTCACCGTAGTGAGTTCTGTCTTGGTGAAATCGGCATTCAACAAGTACAGCTTATCGTCCTGTACGAACAGGCAGGGGCCGTCTTGGCAAAAGAGAGAGTGGGTGCTTTCAGTTCTGATGGTCGCGGCATAGCCCTTCCGGCGGCTTACGCGGCCTGTCTGATCATGGTCTACGTTGTAGGCCACGGCCAGATCCTGCACACCGCTCTTTGGATCATAGGCAAGCCGTGCGGGATCTACTTTGACATTCAGGCCACTTGAACCTGAGAACATGAGGACAGGTTCAGCCACTACAGGTACGCCTCCCAATCGATTTCAGTTTGGATATCCACCGGAATGCGTTTCTCTGGCCCTAGAAAGGCTTCCAGTTCAGAGAGCGCGGCGGTAAACAGGACAGCGTAATGCTTGGTGTTCACCTTTTCCTCCTCCAGGCCGTCCTCGATTTCACTGAAGATTTCTCGGCAGACGTAGCTTACGAGTAAGGACTCCACGAGGTGTTCCGGTAGGCATTCCACTTTCTCGGTGCGCACATCGATGCGCTCTGGATATCGCCAGTAGTTCAGGCGAAGGGTTTCTGCTGCAGAGGGGATCTTCTGGTAGTAGAGATCCCTCCCTTTGACTGCTATGCCAAAAATCCTGCCGGTTTGATCCAGTACGGAAAACCACCTGTAAAGCTGCACAGTCGAGGGAAAGACGCTTACTTCCCGATTGTGCGTGACGTTGTGCGCCCACCTCAGCTTCTTTTGGTAGTTTCGCGGCAGGGGAATATGGCTGACTCCAGGGTCAGTCTGGACATCTTCAAAGGTTTCCAGATCCGGCAGCATGTACTTTCCAGCAATCCATCTCAGCCCAGTATTCAGTTTGTCCAGAATGGTGTCGTAGGTGTATGAGCGGTCATCGATCTTCTGAGCTACCTTTTCAGCAAGAGTCTGCGCTACGTCCAGATGGGGCAGGACTTCGGCATAACATTCGGGGAAACTTACGGTGGCATCAAGATCGGTTGCCATGGACTAATACCCTTGCGCCCACCAGTAACCTGTCATTCCAGAGTCGGTCACGATGGTAACTGCACTGCCAGCTACCGGCAGGGATTCGTTGACCGCAGGTGCATTCGTTATCACTGCAGAGGATTTCCCCTGCAGATGAATGAAGTCGCACTGCCGCAGTCCGGTATTGATGTCGCCGCCAGCCACACTGGCACAACTGAATGTGCCATGATGGATGCGTTTGTTGCCAAAGACTGTCTTATGGGTAATCGCGCTTGAAAAAGCCATGTTCTGTACCTCTCGTCTAAAGGGTGGACAGTGGGGGGTAGAGAACCCAGGCGACTACCTCCCCACTGGATTGGCGGGATGCCTTAGTCAATGGTCAGGAAAACTTGCTTGTACTCACCGGATACAGCCACGGTGCCAAAAAGCACTCCGTAAGACTGCGCGATATCGACATCGAGCGGAGTCTGGATGCCAGCCATGGCCCCAGCGGTGCCGCCCAGAGTCATCACCGTGCCAACCGCCGGAGTTCCTGTAACCAGGACGGTGGCTGGGCCACCTGTTTGATTCCAGAAGTAATAGTTGGCAGTGACGGCGATGGGAGCAACGCCAGCCATCATGTTTTCCTCGACTGCAGATTCCGCAACTCCCCACTGGGGGTTGGGAACGATGGTGAACTCTGATGTTGCAGCCTCCAGGGCAACCCTGATGGGATCTGCGAGGCCCAGGAAGATGGCGGTGCCAGCGGCAGTGACAGCCGAAGAACTGGTAATCAGGTACTGGTGGCCTTCACCAGTGGCATCGTTGATGGCGAAGTAACCACCCCGAAACTTGTTCTCGGCATGAGCTACGCCAGCGGTGATGGTTTCCTCGATGATCTGGTCACCGATGGCATGGGCGTTTGCACAGGCTTCATTCATCACCTCCGCTGCGAATGCAGCCACGATATTGGCCTTGCCAGCAGAGAGTGCCGAAGTGCTGGCCTTTGCGTACCGGAACTTGCGCCCATCTCTGGTGATCCTGAGAGTGCCAAGCATTTCCTTCGCGGTTGCGGATTCAGCCAGCAGGGGCTGTGCGAATCCGGTTCGTTTCATGGGAAAGCCCATAAGTGCCTCCTTGGGAAGCTTGATTGCTGGCCCTCGCCCAGCCTCCTTGGGACAGTACGCTCTCGCGTCAGGAGGGCCAGTTCGCCAAAATGGCTAAGTGTCGTAGATGATGAAACCCACCGCCTGATCACGATCACGCCCAGTAGGATTGACCCCAATCAGACGAATAGTCTTGGTGTCATCTACAGTCTCAAGCTGAGTCTCTAGAGCCGCCAAAACTTCCGCATGGGTTCCAAGTGAAGTTGTAAAATCCTCCACGGCGTAGTTAGGCATGGATTTACACCTCGGTTAAGGCAATCGGCCCAGTGTCGGTGAGGACATGCGAGGCCGATTGTGTCCAGAGAACCTCATCGCAAATGAGAAAGCCGATGCATTGGTCACGATCCCTGGAGGTGTTGTTAATCCCCAGGAGATAGATGGTCTTGCCGGTTTCCAGAGACTCGACCACCGTTTCCAATTCAGCTTCCACCTCTGCGTGGGTTCCCAGAGGGGTTGCGTAATATGAAACCGCGTAATTGGGCATCTCTGCCTCCTAGCTCAAGGCTGAGTAGCAGATGTGGCCCTTGCGGTTGTTGACAACCATGTTGCCGTCCCAGTAGATTTTCATGGTGCGGTCTTCAGGGCTGTCAGGGATGACCTTCCAGCGCGCCCTCATGTAGTAGCCGTTCTGATGGACAGCGAAGCCAACATGGCGGCTGTTTATCAAGAACGCATGGCTTGAAGGACAGAAATCATCGGGAAAGATGTCCTTTCCTTCAAAGTGAAGCCCCACAAAACCAGCTTTGACCGTCATCTTGCCGTCAACGTACCGTTGCTGTACCTGTAAGATGTCAGCAATGATGTTGAAAAGTGTCTCTGTGGTGACCATCAAATTCGGCTTGCCGCCAACGCCGTCCCGAATCTTGGCCGCAGAGGCCGCAGTTCGGATGACGTTGAGGGTGAGGGTGGTAGAGGTGGTTGTCCTCTTGCCTTCCCACGGCTTGGTGCCATCCGCGCTGACGAGTTCGTCTTCAGCGATGGCTCCGTAGGCAAGGGCAGAGGTTTCCTCGCAACAAGCTTTGAGGCCGGTGAGTCTGGCGTTATCGCCGCCAGGGCCGTCATAGATACTTCCGGCGAGAAGCTTGGTGAGAGATTTTTGAGCGCCAGCTACCCTTTGCTCGACCAGGGAAACTTCCTGGTAGGGGCCAGCGTTCTTCAGGGTATCGATGCGGTAGACGGTGGCATTGCCGTAGCAATGTTTCCAATCGAAATACGCGGCGTTGATCGATTCTCTGTCATCGGAGACAACCGTGTCGCCTTTGACATAGAAGTGTGCCTCTTGCCCATCGTATTCCAACGGAATGCGAATCTTCTGACCACCATCCGGCCTCTCCCAGATGCCTTTTTGTTGCTGCATCAAGTAGTTAAGCAGGAAGGAGGTGTAGAAGTAGATGTCAATCGCCTTGCCACCATCTGCCATGAAGTAATCGTTGGTGATCGCTTCCAGTTCTTCAAATGGCAGAGCCATGGCAGTTTACCTCCGCACAGACGGTGGCAAACTAGACTAGCTTCCCTGCTGTCGGGCTAACCGCCGTGCTTCACTCCGTTTAGCGAGGACGCTAGTACGGCCACCGAATTTTTTGGTGTCTTGAAGCTCCGGAGGTATCGTATCGACTGTCCCTGAAGCGGGAGATGGGCCACTGGAAAGCACCTGGGCCTCGCGCCGTGTCTTGAGGTTCTCTTGGAACTCTTTCTCGGCTTCTTTTTTGGCCTCGTCTTTGGCTTTCTCCACGGCATCCGCGATGCGTTTTTCCTGCGTTAGCTCGTGATAGGCAGAGATGGCATTGTGACCAGGGTGCTTGTTCATGTAAGCCTGGAGTTCGCCTCGATCCCACATTGCGTCAAACTCTGGGTTTTTCTCGGCAAACCCATCAAAAGTCCTCTCAATAGCAGCCTCGTAGGTCTGCTTATCCAGGCTCTGGCTTACGTCCTGGCCCATCTCGTGTTTGGCTTGAGCCAGCAGATTTGCGTGGTAGCCCTTCGGATCAGATTGCTGCCATTCAAGAAGTTCCTCGTCCGACATCTCCTGAACATTCTTGAAGGTTGGCTCCTGATCCCTAGCCGAAACATCACCGGAGGGTTTCGCGGCCTTGAACTCTTCCAGTTCCTGTCTGAGCGCGTAATTGTCGGCCTCAGCCTTTTTCACACGGTCATTCAGTTGCTGGAATCGGGGATGCTTGTCGAACCGATCATCAGAGCCATCGCCCTTGTCATCGGCATCGCCTTTGTCATCCCCCTTGGCTTTTGCATCAGGTTCCGCTTTGTCGCCTCCAGTGTTATTCGCCCCTTCGGGATCGGCATCCCCACCGCCTTCGGGAATCGTTGGGATTCCCATATCCACGGTGTGGACGAGGTCGCCATCAGCAGAGGTCGCTGGGGTGGACGATGCCCCTCCTTGGCCTTTAGCGTCCGTTTGTTGCTCCTGACTCATGAAGCCTCCACATGGGTTAGGGTGAACAAAAAAAAAGGCCCGACTCCCTTTCGGGGAATCGAGCCTTTAGCAGAGTCACAAACTCGGAGAGGAGATTTGTGAGCTACTCAGGGTTCGGATCACTGCAAGCCATTGTCCCTGTTATGGTGCTTACAGTGAGTCTTTCTTCAATGGTGCGCGAGGCGCACCGGATACCACCTTGATGATAATCAAGCGTTATTATTAGTCTGCCTGAAAATTTCAGACTTGTCAAATTCACCAAATATTCAGACAGTTTCTGGAGTATGTCGTTGCCCATTTTCGTTAGCGGTTCTTCACCTTCCAGGTTATCGTACAGACTACGGTTTCGGCCCGATAAGCGTCTTTTGCAGGGCGGCAAAGAACCTTAGCCCAAAATCGACTCCACCTTGGCAGTCGGCAGGGATATCTGACCATGACATTGCGCTCTCAGCCAATAGGTCACCAGTAGAGTCCTCAATTTGAACCGTTTTGACTCCCACAAGATATTGGCCCTTGGTGTTGAGTGTGATCGTAAACTCAAGCAAATCGGTCTGTACGACCTCTGCTGGATTCGTCTTACCTGGGTCAGTAATTTTGTTCACTAGAAATACCTTGTACTCCGCATGAGTCCCTGCTGTCAGTGGATCGCCGTCAACATCGGTTGTAACAGCATCCCACTGGACGGTTGCTTGATTGGCGGTGACCCAAGTGAATGCGAAAGCTGGTGATGTGAGGAAGAAAACCAATGCGATTGCGAATGCCAGTACTCTGTGTCGTTTTTTCATATCCAACCCTCCTTGTCTTCTCGGTAAAGGACTTTCCATGCCATGAGGTTGCTGCCCCTGGTGTCTCTTTCTCCCATGCAATGCACGGCATAGCCGCGCCGCAAGAACTCGATTGGGCGAAACTCGGTGATGTTTTTATCGAGGGGATGAACGTCCACATTGTCGGGGTACTGGTATTTCCCCCAAGGGGTCATGAGAACGATGATACCCCCCATGAGTTCCAGGTTGTAAATCGCAGCCCAAACCTGTTCTCGCGGGACAACTGAGGGGCCATAGGCCCAGACGATCAACTCATAGTATTTCTTCAGATTCGGCACATAACTGATCTCGGTGACATCGCCCTGCAGCACCGCATTCAGCCAATCCCCATGGAGCCTTTTAATATCCATGCAGCGCTCACGATCAATCTCCATCACATCGACCCTTGGGGGGAAAGCCATGAGGCTGACAACCTTCTCCCTAAAAACCTTATTCGCCTGTCGGAAGTACTGGTGGAATAGAAACTCGTCCCGATTGGCTCCGATGTACAAGACTCGCGGTTGGTTGAAGAAATAAGGGATGTAGTCGAGTACCTGCTCAACAAGCTCGTATTCCCTGTCACTCAGCCCTTTGATCTTCGGGGGATTCAACATCGTACATATGCCTCCAGGTCACTGTGCAATTCGGCTCAAATTTCGGCTCCCCGATGCAGCAAGCAAAGGGGCGCGCTTGTTTCCACGAGCAGAATGGCTTGCCGTCCTCATGAGAAAGGAACATGCAAAAGCCCTGCTCATTTCTTGGCATGGGAAGGTTTCCCAGATGCCGATCCGCACAGCAAGAGCCACATCGAGAACAGCGATTATCCTTGAGTACCCATTCCCCAGTTGGCCTTTTGACCGCCACAAGCTCCATGCCATGAAACAGGAACAGGTTATGTTTCTTCGCCCAATCCGGTATCCGGATGGTCATTTCCTCCATGATAAGTCTCCCAATTCGTTTTGCATCCTGGGGCTTTCGGCTCCCCACAGACACAGGCAAGCGGCTTGGTTGAACCCAGGCCGCAGGAGAAGAGGCCATCCTCCTGGGTCAGGAACTCGCATTCACCATTTTCCTTGAGCGGAAGCTTGAGGTTCGCGAGATACGGCATTTTGCAGCATTCGCCGCACCGGCCACACCTTTCTGTTTTCATGAGATAATTGCTATTCCCCTTCTTCAAGGGAATGCAGCCGATGAACTCAAATCCTGCCAAGACCAAAATGTTCCGGTCTTGCGCCCACTCAGGAATCTCGATTTCAATTTTCACAGATCTCTTTCGCTCGTTTGCGAATCTCTTCAGGAGTCACGGCACGGTGGCAACTGGCTTCAAGAGATAATCCAGACAACTCACCTCTCACCCCCTTCGCCGTCCAGCTTGGGCCAGACGCTTGCGCCTTCGCTTGCGGCGGTGGGATCTTCCCTTCTGCTTGCCATAGTAGTTCATCTCGATGGCTTTTTTTTGAGCTTCGGCCTGTCCTCGGCTGCTGTGCGTTCCCTTGGTGCCATGAGGGGATACCACAGCGTACTTGCTGCCCCGCCTGACCACACCGAATGGCATCTCTCAGTACCTCGCTATTCCCATTGGCGTTGCGAATTAGGAGCCACGCCAAATCGATTGGGAGATTTCTAAGCTCAACATCCCTATCGCCCTCCTCACGCCCGATAAGTATGTGGATTAGATCTCGATTCTCGTGCGTTTCCTGTGTTTTTCCCACACTTCTTTATGCACTCGGCTCATGTCCGGCTCTGGTGGCTTCTGCGCCGTCATCGGGCCACCATGGTAAGTATCTCCGGCTGGCCTGATGCCTTCCCCTTTCATCCACGCTTTCCAGTTTGATCGCGTAGGATTTTTACGAAACTCAACGCAATGTGGCTTAGAAGGATCTTTGTCCACCACCTCAAGAACGGATTTGATCCAGGCAGCATCTTCATTAGCGCAATATTGACCCGACACAGAGATAATGCGATAGGCATCGGACGCGCACTGCTCACAAGCCAGAATCTCATCTTCAAGTCCCGCATATCTCTCGGTAATCGCACCGCAGCTTTTGTCTTGACACAAATAGTCATAGATGGGCATTCTTAACCTTTCTGCGCTCACTTTGATGGAGGCTACTATGATTTCCTGTCAAAACCTGAGATAGGCATATGTAACTCCAGACAAAATTACTTCCAGATCCAGGCCATCTCCCATAATCGGATAGCCCAGACAAATGGCACACCAGGACTCAACCATGTTGTGGCGGCATCTCAATAGATTGCGAAGATCTCTGGTCGCCACAGCAGCAATGGCCACCACAGGTAGCAGACAAGTTTCGGCCTCGGTTTCTCTACTGCCAGCAATATGACGTACCACCAGCATAGTCCCAATCCCAAATAGATTATCGAAAGATACAAGATGGATTCACAGACCATTACTTGTTCCTCAAGAAAACCTCAAGGGCGATTTCCAGGTTGTCTCCTTTCTTCATCTCGCGGGAGCGCCTAACTTCCCCTCCCTCACTCAAGGTGACCATTACCCTGGTGGCATCGATAAACTCAACCGTGGCAGTGGCCACCAGGATGCGGCCCAGGTCAACCAGAGCGGCCCTTTCAAGGGCGATAGGTTTCAGGAGGTGAATGAGGTTACTCATTGTCTGATTTGAGTCCCTTTTCTATGTGCGGCCCCTGCTCACGCTTCTTGGCGGTTTTGGTGGCATCACCGTTGCCACCCTTGATCTTGGCTGCTTCAAGGGTAGTATCGATGTCTTTTTCCTTGAGTTTAAGTTCCTCCTCGGTGGCCCTGATATCTCCGGCCACCTTGGCTTTCTCGATACGCAATTTCTCCTGATCAAACTCCACACCGGCCAGTTTCACTGCTTGCTCGACCTGTTCTGTTCTGGCCTTCTCCTGGGTGAGTGCGATTTCGGCAAAGATCTTCTGCACTTCGGCCATGGTTTTCTCGACCTCGGCCTGATCGGTTGGTGGAATCTGCTGCTGCATATCTTCCGGAGTCAGGAGTTGTTGTATCGTAGGGATCTGGCCGCGCTCAAGCATAAAATCAAAATCTTTCATATCGATCTGCTGGGCCTCTGCCATGAATTCGATCAACGGTGGCGGGGTGCCTATCTTCTCCAGCTTCTCCAAGAGATCCCCCAGCGGCCCCAGTTGCATCCGCTTGATCACCTCCCGCCAGTTGGGCCACTCCAGTTTCTTGAGAAGCTCCTGGTTGTCGATGGCTTGCTGGCCGTAGAGTTCCATGGCCTCCTCGCGCTCTGCAATCTTGCTACGCGGGAGCGTGGAGCCTGAGATCACATTGAGCTTGGAGGGGATGACCATCTTGGTTCCCCTGATCGCTGTGGTCATCTCTTCGCCTTCGATCTCGTAGGAGATCCAGCGTTCAGTGGTGTACCAGTTCATGACATGCGAGAGGTACATGCGGCCACGCATTCGGATCATCTTGGAGTACGAGCGGATTTTGCCGCGCATCATGGTCGCGGCTCTCTCCAAGAGGGTGGCAATCGCCTTGTAAGCGATGACCTCGCGGCCTGGGGTCTGGGCCTGTTCAAGCTCAAAGGTGCCAGCTACGAGGTAGAAGAAATCCTTGTAAATGCCCAAGGCCGCAGATAGATCTTGAAAGGGTACATTGGGGAGATCCATGTACTTGATCGCTTCACTGACCATGGCGTTAGCTGGGTTAATGATGCCTGGAGCATTCGTGAACTCGGAATTATCAACCCCACTGTCCTGGGGGTTTTTGATTTTAAGCCTAGAGAGTTTATCTTTGATGAGAGTGAACTGAGAGAGAGTTTTGTTGAGTTCGATTTGGAGTCCCTGTAGCTGTTCATAGTCACTCATCCCCCATGGATTCGCGGTGTCTGTAACTGATTGGGTGAAGGAAAACGGATACTTGTCGAAAAGGTAGGTGTTTCTGGCTTCTCTGGGTGGCAGATTGGGGTTGATGGAAGGGTTGGGCCGGTCAGAGCAGACGATCTTGCCGCCATTCAGGGTGGTTACGCACCTGATGTTGCCAGGGTATTTGTCCCAGGATTTCACGCCGTCAGTCTCCCTGGTGTAGTCTTTGGCCCAGCATTCGACCACCAGTAGCTCGTCATCTTCACCGTGGCTCTCGCCGGTCACATTGAGCATGTTTTTCACAACGCCTGAGATCGTTGAGAAATACCCTTTGAGCTTGCCGCGAGTATTGGCGCTAACCTCGATCCTTTCATCACCCAACTCATCCAAGAGTTGCTTATCACTGGTGATATGCTCTGCCACCTCCGGCCACCTTCTTCGGGCCTCTCTGACCGACATGGGCCAGAAATGGAACACAGCCTCCGCTTTCTGGACATCCATGCATTTCACTGGGTACATGCCGAAGTGATAGCCTGGAACCAGGACGGTTTCGACCTCGCCTATGCCGTACTCAAGCTCCTCGTTGAAGATTACCTTTTCAATCGTGCAGCCATATGTCTCACCGTTTTGGATACTCTGCTCCAGCACTCCCTGCTGCTCCTGGTCACCCCACCAGAATTCAGAGGTGCGTAGGAGATTTAAGAGGATCTCCTCCTTTGTCTCGTCTGTCTCGCCAATGTGCTGGATGTTGAAGGTGGGGTTGTTGTCGGTGAGGGTGTTTACGGTGCGGCTGCGGTGTGCGAAAAGGAGATTCGCGGTGATAAGTGTGGCCTTTTTGGAATCCTGCTTCCAATGTTTATTTTTGGAAAGCTCATAGTGCCGGTTCCACTTGGCTGCGAGGCCCAACTCATTTTTGAAACTGATGACCTTTTCCAGTAATTCAAATACTCTGTAGCCAACCTGGAGATCCCCCTCTGCGGGGAGCAACTCACTCGTTAGCTGCAGATGCTTGTCCGGAGCCGGTGCCGTTCCCTTGAGATCCACTGTCGCCATCTTCTGCCTCCTGCTGGGCATCTATCTCTATGCGCCGTGCGATTTCTGCCTTCTTCTCCTCCGGTGTCATGTCCTTGTATTTTGGGCCTGGGTCGAGCGTCCCACCATATTCCTCTGCCACATCGGGGCCGTAATTCAGGGGGATTGCCTCAGTGGGCGGTGCCGGTTCGGTAGGAGCCTGATCGGTGGGATCATAGTCAACCACCGATCCGGCCCTGTCGGCATCAATCCTGGCCCTGATATCGGCATCGTAGTCCCGATCTGGGCGCTCATGCATCATCTTCTCAGCCAGCGCCCTTTCATCCAGCCCTGCGCGTGGGGGGTCAACGTATTTATCGCTCTCAATTGACCAGTATCCGCGCTCTGTCATGATGTAGCCTCGCGCCTGAAATGGCCGGTGGCCGCAGTAGGGACACTTCATATCCTCCCATTCCAGGGCTGGGGAGAGGAAGGGAGGGGGGAAGCCATGTCTCGGATCTTTGGATTGAAACATGGCTCCCTTGATGGGTTCTGCAATATCCTCTGTGTGAAACATGCCAATGGTCTGGCGGCAGATCTCACACATAAGCTGGTGTTTACTCATGGCAATCTCTTATCTCCGATGATAGTCGGAATTCCTTTCTCTTCTTTCTCAGGCGGCTCGACCATGGCCTCTGTGAAGATATCGCCTCCAGGCTCCTCGGTAGATCCCTGGTCAGCCTGGGCCGGTTGTGTATTCTGGACAAAGGGCCGTTCTGCGCTGTTTCTGCCCATCCAGTAGCCAAGCAGGATACCCACAAAACCGATGGCAACGCCAGCTAAAGCATCCACCAGATCGGCAAGCATCCTGACAACTTCTGCGTTCATATCTGCCATAATCTTGCTTGGTTAAGCCTTTTCTGCCGATGATGGAATCTGGGGTCAACCCTTGGCGTAGTCTGCCTAGCGGCTTCCCACCGTTCGAAGTCCCAATCCCATACCGTTTTTGGCATCATACCCCTCCAGGTCGTCTGAATGAGTAGTAGCGGTTGTTTCGCCTCGTGATCTTGTAGCCTTTTGCCTCCTCCCCTGCTGCGGTCATGGCCCAAGTCTTATGCTTCCGGCCCTTGAGGATCAGGCCGGTCTGCGGAACTCTACTGGGCCAGTGCGGGGGGTATCCCATGGCTTTCAGGCCGTATTTCCTGGCAGAGGTGTAGTCGTAGCCCCTGCCTTCAGGGTTGAACACGCCAAGTGGCATCAATAATCCTCCAATCGCTGACCCAGGAACACAGATGCCCTGCGTCCTCCAGCAAGATCAAGGTGAGCATGTCGCCCTTGTGTCATGTGGTACTGTGCTTGCTGCAGTCTCAGCCGTTTTATTTCTTGCTTGTGAACCTTCATCCTGAACCCCCCACCAGGGCTATCATCAGTAGCCTTCCCTGTCGCAGGAGGGCTATCTTCTTCTTCATCGAGTGTCGGATCGTACATCTCTAATGTTCCTTACACAGGCTCCTCCCTGTCCCACTTAGATCCGGTTCGGAGCAAGAAGGGTTGCCATCTCATGGGGTTAATTGCACCACCAGCGTCTTGACCGCGCTGGATATTCTGCCCGAAGTGACCACTCGCGTAGGCTTGGGTAAGTCGCCGGTTCCGCTTTCGCTTGAGGGCTTCATTGGGTTGCTGTGTTTTTGACCTTTGCCAATACAGATTGGGAAAATCTGCCAATGTTGCCATCGTCTACCTCCAGGCTGAGTACTTGCCGCGAAACCCTCGGAATGGGGAATATGGTCTGCTGTACTGGTAGATTGCGCCAGGGGTGGCTTTGCCGGTTTTGGGATCTCTCGGCCCCATTCCTGGCTGACCTCTCGCAATCATGAAGCGCCGCATTCCCCTATCGAGCATCTTCTGCTCAGTGGTGTAATCTTTAACATCGGCATCTGAGACATACTTGGGGAACATGTCGTAGATGTCTCGCTTGCTGCCAGGGGTTCCAGAATACCTCCCGCTTGCTGGCAGGTTTCTACCGTAGTAACGAAATTCCCCCCCAGTGTCGCTAGGTTGCCACTTGCGCTTGGAATACCCCCCAGCGCCCAGTTTGCCAAACTGCTCCCACAATCGTCTGGTCAGTGACATGGTTACTCTCCCATCGTTGAGAACATCATCCCATCTTCGTACTCTTCTGCATCCAGGGACTCCACGGCCCCTGGCTGGAGATGTTCCATAGTGGTTTCCTGCTCGTAGATGGCCATGCGCTCGTAGCTATCCGCGCCGCCCTTGTACAGATTGTCGATGCGCTTCTCGTAGCTCGATTGCGGTTTCGGTTTGATTCTCGGCGTGATTGGCCGCGCCATGAAGATGTGACACGCTTCATCGTAGACATGGTCTTCCATGTCGGTGTCCACATCCTCGATATCATTGGAATTGGCCTGTAGTAAGGGAATGGTGCGGATGAAGTGCTTGCAGGTGTTGTAAATTTGCACCATTGGTCGGCCTTCATCTGGTATGCGAAGGCGCTCGTGGAATTGCCGTATCTTTAACGTGCGGGTGGGATCTCCTTTGGAAAAATAGAGATTGTATCTGGCGAAGACCTCCATGGTGGTCGGCCCCTGGCCACCGCCTTTGTAGTCGGGTTTCTTGGCCCAGCAATCATGACCGGCCAGCCTCAAGACCTTTCGGGTGGGTGTCTTGTTTATGTGTCTCAGACCCAACTCGATCTCGCGCTCGATGATGGACTCGGCTATCTGGCTGTCAGTCTGTCTAATCCCCTCGTTAACGGTGCCATTCCAGCCGTAAAGCTCACCAAACCTGTAGAGCCTACCATCGGCATCAGCCCACCACCAACCGCAGGAATACGGCTTCCCGAAGCCCCAATCGAAGGTCATGTAGACTTGGGCATTGTCAGGGATCGGAAGCGGCGCACAAACGTGGTGATCGCGTTGAAAATAGAACATCTGGCCTACAAAGATATCCCAGTTGCCCTCCTTGTAGGCAGTGCGGAATGGTTCTGGGAGGCCGTCCAATCGTTTGATGTAGTCGGGATCGCGCTCCATGAGGATTTTGTTGTCCTCAAGCAGACCTGGGATGTAGCTGCGGAGCATACCGCCCTCGCGAGAGGATGCTCTACGGAACGCATAAGGCTCAACGTAATCCACCCAGCGTCTTTTGACGAACTCATGGCCGATGCCTCCAGGGTTTGAGGCGCAGATGATACCTGGGATACGGTGATTCCATTCTTCTGGGATCTCCAGGGTGCAACGCACACGCGCCCTGATGTAGTCGTACATAAATTCTGTAAATGTCGTTAATTCATCGATGAGGAGAAGATGGACTTCCGCTCCCTGGTACTGGAAAATGTCCTTCTCGTGTTGGGAGTGACACATGTGGATAATTGAACCATTAGGGAATTCCCAGCGCCTTTTCTGGTCACGATATCGAGCATATCCAATAGGGAATTCTGCCAGGGAAGGCAGAATGTGGTTTTTTTCCAATTCTGGGTAGGTTCTGCGGAAAAGATAGACATTCAAGCCATCGATTCTGGTAGCCCAATAGAGAGCTTCTTGCCGCAGCGCATGAGACTTGCCAGGGCCAGCGGCCCCGCCATAAAGGATCTCATTTGCTGGGCATCTGTGGAGGATGGCTTGTTTTGGCTGAGGTTCGTACTCAGACTCAAATTCAAACCGCTGCGCCGTATTCATTCCAGTAGATGCTCAGTTCCAGAGATCCGCGCATTGGGGTCATCCTCTTCGGGCGGTGGGTCAGGCTCCGGCATCATGCTGATAAATGTGATGCTCCGATGCTCATTGATGCGTCTTTCGGCTGGGAAGTGATCATAGAGCCTGTGTTGACTTTCTCTCCCTTTCTGTCTAATTGTGAAATCGGGCATGGACTGTTCAATCAAGGTCGTGGTGCCGTCCTCGTCATCCACGAAAACTCCCAGAATCCTGTAGCCTCTGGGAAGATCGGGGCTGTCTGCTCTCAACTCCCCTGGAACCTTGTGGACTTTTACGAGCTTCGCATTGAGTTCAGCCTTGCCTTTCCTGGCCAACATGTCCTCATCAATACCCTTACGCCGTGCCGCCGCCTCATAGGATTCCATTACCTCCGCGCACATCTCTTCTGGTGTTGTAGTGGGTGGTAGATTCTTTTTCTTGGCCATAGTATTAGGATCTCAGAAAAATGACCACTTTGTCAAATCAGATCCTTTTCCGCTTGATCATGTAGTTCATCACCAGCCGTTTGTAGGTGAACAGTTGCTGTGGTAGTTTTGATCGTTTTGGCCGGTAGAAGATTATCCCTGCAGCCTCCATATCCCAGCGGAGCTTGTCATAGAAAACGCTTACACTGATGCCCAGGAACTTGGAAATTCCCTTGGCTCCATCGAGGCGCTCGACATCGAGATATTCGGCTTCAATTCGTTTGGGATCGTCTAATTGGAGTTTCCGGACAGCTTTCGGTGGTAGGTTGGATTTAGGTTTCACTTGACATCCCCCACTGGCATTTGAGAGTATTCGCATAGCTCCTAGCCAGATTGCTGTTCAACACTCAATGCCTTGTAGGGGATAGCCGGTTGCGCCAGACCGGCTTTTCTCTTTTGTTTACTCCTCCTCTAGAGCCTTCTTGGTAGCCTCCTCAAGGTCTGCCTCCATCTGGTCATCAACGGTACTGTGAGCGTCCTCGGCATGGAGGGTGCCACCTTCCTCCCTAGGATCGACTTCAGCGTACTGTTCGGCCTCTTTCATTGCGATGATGGCATCCTGTTTCTGATCCTCAGTCATGCCGCTTTCCCCTTCAGCCGCCCAGACCTCAATCATCTCGATACCCTTGGTAAACAGTGCCTGGGCATCTTCGGTGAGCATGTTCAGGGGGATCTTCTTCAGCAGTGCGATTCCAGCCTTCAGATTGTCCTCATGTTCCATAACAAACCTCCTTGTCAGTAACTGTAGTTGACTCCTCCGGTTGACCCATACATGGCTCCTGTGCTATTTCCAAGAGCGCCTGTGGAGTGGCCGATACCGTCCTCATAGTTGCGCTCTCTCGCGCACTGACACACACACTCTCTTGCTGCATAGCTGTAGAGATACTCCAGCAGGAACAGCATTCCCAGGATCTCAAGCATGGCAATCTCCTATCTGTCAAAGTCTGCGTGATCCGTCACCACCATATCGAGATCTTTGGTGCGGATCGGCTCCAGCATAACGTCCCTGCCAGCCATTCGTGTGGCCTCTTTATCTAGCCATGTTACACGTTTAGCGTTGTGATCTTCAAGCACCTCCATGATCGGGATCGTGTAGAAAAGCTCCTGGTTGTCCATATCAGTGACAAATTCCTCCGGAGACTTGTAGAGCATTGCCTCCTCCAGGGGTACATCAGGATGTCTGTCTGCGATGTAAATTTTCACGATTCTGAGCATCCTCTTGGTCGATTTCTTGGCCATCTCCTCCTCCTCGTAGTAGTCCTCGCCACGGTCAGGCATGTGTCTATATTCGGCCTCCAGGTCAAGATCCACCTTTGGCCAGGGTTCCACTGTGGGATATTGGAACTGCGGTCTGCGTCCCATAACGTAGGTTGATTGCCCCAGCATGTCGCCGGATGAATGATCCAGGGCTTGAGATGTGGTCATGGCGTAATTCACGATAGTTGGCAGTTCCTCGGCTGTCTTACTCGGCACTCGTATCACCTCCCCCCGCGGCCTTTACGTTTTTTCAGTTTGCGTTGTTTCTTCTTATGTTTCTGTTTTTTGGAGGGATTTTTCTTCTTCTTTTTTCCCATACAGCAAAGTTCCTAAAAAAGCACCGGCAGATCCAACTCCCTGATAACGTCTTCAAAAGACTGCGCGATGAACCAGATCCCGCCACGCTCTTTCACGTTCTCGCCAAAGGTTATCTGTTCGGGTTTGATCTTGGTGCGCGGCCCCTTCACTTCGATGTAGAGGGGCCGGAAATCGTAGATACCGGCAATGTCAGCGATACCGGCATTTTCTGGGGGTGGGGGGAATATCGGACGGTGCGTCCGGTAGCACCAGACCCCACAGCGCCTGAGTAGTTTTACGATCTCGTTGGTAAGCTCGTTTTCGTTCAAAGGATTATTTCTCTGATCTGGTGCAGTATTTGATCAAGCCGCTCAGTTTCCTTCTGAATCCGCAATCCCCCCTCGACCATGAACTGGGCCAAAGCCATGTGTTCGGGGCCGTCAGGAACTGCGTGTTTATCTATTTTCCGCTGATCCTCCACCTCCCTGATTTCTTCCAGAAAACTCTCATACCTATCAACGATACATCTCAGGTGATAGATCGAGAGAAGGATCTCGGAGTGTTTTGGTTGTCTCGCTGTTTCTGGTTGTCCTCCTGCCATTGTCATCACTAGCTCCTCTCCTATGCCAGTTTGTCCTAGCCATGTTTTGCCGATCTCCTCGTCCCACCATCGCTCAAGGTCGGCCACCCGACTTGCCACTTGCCCACTCCTCGGCCAGATCTTGGCGTTTCACGAAATGGTGATTGCAAGCTCCATACAGAAGCTCCGGATATGCACCGGCTCATGTGGTGCCGTCCAGGCTCCCGAAGAAACCAAAATCGCACTTGGTGCATTGCCAGTAGGTCATGTTCCCCCTGGCAATGTGGAGTCTCGTGTACAAATTACTGATCCACTTGAAGATAGGCATGATGCTATTCCTCTCCAGGGGGATAAATGATCGTAATCGATTGAAAATTGGAAACCAAGGCTACGGTTCTATCGTCTTTGATGAGTTTGACGATGGAGCCGGTCTTTGCCCATTCATATTCATCTGCCTCAAATCGTTCCTGTTTGCCCAACCGCTTATCCCACACTACTTGGAAGTATTTCATGAATCATCCCCCTTCTGTTTTCTGAGATTATACTGTCGCTCAATTTCCTGACAACTTGCCTCCAGGCTCCTAACAATCTCGGCCAACTGGCTGGACATGTGTCGGATGCCCCGCAGGTAGCCCTGGATGTTCATATTGGTCAATGCGGCATTCAACTCATCTTGGCTCATGCTTACTTGTGTCATCTGGGGTGCCTCCTTGTTTGATTTTTACGATCTCCTCAAGGATGGTCTTCTTGACATCTGCCAGAGACTCTTCCATGACTTCTGTGGCAAAATGTACGCCAGCCAAAAAGCCAAGCTTCCAATCTTCCGGCTGTGAGTCGTAGACCTCATTGCTCATTTTCGTTGTCATCTCCTGGCCCTCCCGACTGCTTTCTGGAGTTCCATCCAGGCGTGGAAATATTGCCGGTAGACCCCACACCTACCATACTCGCGGCATTTTGTGCAAAGTTGCCGGAAATGTTGCTGCATACACTCGGTCATGGTGATCTTGGCATCGATGTACTTGTTGGCCACCCGCTCCAGATGCTCGTATTTGCCTTCACCCACGCCCAGTTTCACTGCAGTCTCGGATTCACCCATTTCCAAACGTCCTTTCCGTAGAAGAGTTCAATTGCAGCTTCAAAAATGTAGTCTTTCAGCTTCTCATCGGCATAAGGTTCATCCTCGGCTAACTGCTCGATGTAAGAAGCACAGAGATCAGCCAGGGGGTGCAACATCGCTGCCGTGACCTCCATGTTCACCTTTGGGATCTCACGCTTGGCTTTCTCATCGGCCCTGCGTTTGACTTCGGCCTCAAGCTCCTCATCACTGAACTGTTTTATAGATCCATATTTTTCTACCATGCATTTTCCTTGTCTTTACAGCGTAGTAGAGGCAGAGACTTGCGCTCTTCAGGCTCCACCAGATCATCCAGGGTGGGTTCCTGCGCCTGACATGTTTCCAGGCACTTTGCATACAGATAGCCCAGCCGGTCAGAAAGAACCACTTCCAGGTCTGGTATCGATCCTGCCTCCTGTAGAACCAGAGATACATCAGCCTTGCCCCTCCTTCATGCGGCGCATGAAGATATCGTTTCCTAGCTCAAATGCCTTCAGGTAGCACTCTTCAGAGAACCATTTCAACTGATCCTGCAGCGCATTGAAATGCGCCCCGAAGATCTCATCCATGGTTGAGAAGGCACAGGCCACCAGAACCAGCCTGTAGCACTGTTTGATAATCTCAGGCACAGCTTGCAGTTGCTCCTCGCTAAGTCCCTCAAACTTCATCATTTTTTCCAATTCTTCGATCATGGCGCTGCCATCTCCTCGTTTACGCCGCCAGGGTAAAGCAGTGTCGCTGGCAGGTAGAAGCTCATAGAAGAGGGTTTGCGGCCCTTGCCCTCGCACATGTCGCAAGTGGCATCTATGATCATCTTGCCATCGACCATGCCAGGGCATTTGCCGGTGGCATTACACACTGAACAGTCATCAAAAATGTAGATCCAGGGCATTCAGTCATCCTCCTTGTGCGTCTTCTCCCACGCAGCCTGGGCTTTCGCTACCCATCTTTTGGCGATCCCGAAGGCTTTTCGACTCCATTCTTTCGCTTCTCTTTGGGCATCGAGATAAGTCTCCTCATGAACGTCCATGTGACCAGCCATACACCTGTTGTAATAATCCACCGTGCCAGCAGCCCTGAGATAATCATTGATCGTGGGTATACCGTGTGCGTACTCTTTCCAATCGTTTCGGTGGATAGCGCAAAGCGTCACAGCGTAGTCACCACAAAGCCTTATTTCCTCTCCCCTGGCCTTGCAGATCCAGCAATCGCCTAACACTGGGTAATACCTCTTGCTCATGGCTTCTCCTTTCTCAAAACATTACATTAAAAAGTCTATCAACCTCCGGTCGAGTTTCTAGCTTCAAGGGACAGAACCTCAAAGGATCAGTTCCACAGGGTTGCATTAGACCTTCTCGGTAGGCCTGTTCTGCCCAAAGTGCGTGCCATTTATTCACATCTACATCTGCAAATATGCCAGTGGGAGTAGGGGGTGTGTAAGTCCCTCCATGTTTAACCCTCAGAAGGAAAACTGCCGTCATTGCCCTATTAACTGCTTTATCAGGGCAAAACTTCAGTGGTGTCTGAGAGCATCCACCCGTTATCCCATCCCGATACATCTGCTCGATCCATGCTGCCAGGGGGTAGTCAGTCGGCACATCGGCAAACACCGTTCCGGTGGCAGGGGGTGGGACAAAGGACATACCATGTTTCGCCTGAACTGCTATCTTTGCCATCTGAGAGCGAGTAACAGAATCCCCTGTTATTCTTAGCACCAAAACCTTGCTTGGATCAGTCCAATCAGTGTGTACTTCGTTTGAGAAATCACTCTCCTCCACCTGGGGAGGATCTCCCATTGGGACAGAGTAGGCCGTGGCAACGAAGTAGTAGCGGGTTCGCTTGTCGAGGCCAGCGTAGGTGTAGGTTGTCACGTTTTGCACATCGGTGGAGACAAAGCTGGAATAGTCCCTTTCAACTCCCTCTGGTGGTTCTCCAGGCTGATGGCCATCGGGGTAGCCGCTCCTATCTCCGATCCAGATCTTGTAACCGCCAAGATCGGGATGGATCACCGCATCCCAGATCAAAGTTACGGTGCCGTAGAGTTTGGGATCGAGTTGTTCCGGTGGATCTGCCTTGGTCAGGGTGGTCAGGGCTGAGAACAACATGAGTGCGAACAACATGCTTCGGATGGTTTTCCTTCGCAATTTTCGCCTCCTACGCATTCGTTTTTTCTTCTGCCGCCTTGCCCTGGCCTGGGGGCCGAAGTTGGTTCCCTGGCGTGGGGGGAACCCGCTACGCCTCTCCCTTTTGCGATGCAGCGTCCTGTTTACTCCCACGAAATCTCTTCCTTTTCGGGCAGTTACCCCAGTGAGTCTCATAGCCCCAGAGGGTTTTCCCATCGGTGGTGATGAAGGTCACCTTCTTCGGCTCACAGGGCATGTTTTTGCCAGCCTCAGTTCTCACCCAGACAATGGGAGCCTTGCAGCCCTTGCAGTAGTCGATTTTCAGCATAGCCTATCGGGTGGCCGTGGCCCCCCCGAAGGGGGGCCAGAAGGGAGGTCGCCCTTACACGGCCTCTGGTGTTTCGGGTGGTTCCTCTGATTCCTCATGCGTTGTCTGATCCGCGAAGAATGGATCTGTGTCGCGAGACTCTTCTTGGCCCTCCCCATCTCCTGGTGGAGGGGATACCCCTTGCCCTTCTAGCAATGGGGTGGGGGGCATTTCGATGGCTTTCAGCGCATCGGCAAAGGCTTTGAATTGTTTTTTAACCGTATTATGCATGGCCCCAGCGAGATCAACAAACATTTCAGTCGCCAATTTCGTTGTAGTTTTGCGATGTTCCATCAGTGGAGTCATCTCACCGATAGCAGCCACTCGCTCGACATCTTGCATCAATTGTTTCCCCTCTCTTTTGAAGCGGTTTTGGCGTTTAACGTGAACATTTTCCAACCTCTCATCGACCCAATCAGAGTAGTTGCAAACCGTGTACACCTCGCCCTTCTTTCCCACATCCAGCGCAAAGGGTAGGCAGTGGGAGTTGACATATTGCGTTTCAGCCTGGGCCTTGATGATTTCCTTCCGCACCGTTGCCCCTGCGACATTCAGATCGTTACGATTAGCCTTTCTTTCTCCAGCATCGTCTTCATGGTAGGCCACCAAATCGTTATCCATGAGCCAGCGGTCTAGCTGTTTTCTGGAGATAGTGCGGCCAAGATCTTTCTTCGGCAATTGCAGCCGATCTGTGATATTGAAATCATCATGGAATTTCATGGCAATAACGTGATAGTCTTCTCTTTTTTCAACCGTCATTTTCACTCCTTTTTCAATGCCTGACTGCCTTAGCCAAGATGTTTTTCAAACAACTCAATGGACTGTTTCAAGCCATGGATTGCTTCAGCCAATTTGTCTCGGTGAGGAATAGTGCCAGCATACTCGTTCAGCTTTTCCGCTGCCGTCTGATATTGATAGGCCAAGCTCAATACTCTCTTTTCCAGCTTCGCGAGGTATTCTTCCATGGTGACATGCACCTTTATGGTTTCAAGCCACCCTCCCATTAGTACTCCCCTGATCACGAGCCTTTTGATCTTAGATCCAGGCAGCAAGTCCAATTCATTTTCAAATAACTGCTGCACCATTGTTACATGTTGATCAATTGGGAACACTTTGAGGCCGTTAGCATTGACCATGCCTTCGACAAATCCTGCAGCCTGAGAGGGTTTATGAAACATTCTCATGGCCTCTATGCTAGTAACAGGGTCTTGGTTGTACTTCGCTACAATCTCTGGCGGCGCACCTCCTTTCTCGATGAGAGAAGCATAATGCCCAGTTGCTTTGAGTACTCTCAATGTTAACTCCGCAGCGTTTCTCGATATGCTACTTTCCTTCTTGTGTATGACCTCCCTGCCTACGCCAAGGCCAGATTCTATGTGCGTCCTCACCTTTGTACTGTCGTAAGTGCCTGCTGTTCGCTGCAGGCGAAAGATTTCCTCGACCACTTGCACGATGAGTGCGCGCACAGAGTCAAGCACGGCCCCGAAGTTCTCATGGCCGCGCTGGGTCATGTTCTCCTTGATCATGATAGAGATCATCTGGGCATCTGAGCGGATCTGGACATCGAGTGAGATTTTCTCTATGCCCAGGCGCTTCGCAGCCTCCAGGCGATGGTGGCCACAGGCGATTTCATACTTGTCACCTACCTTTCTGGCGGGTAGACCTCCCCAGTGTCCATCTGCTTGCATGGACTCCATGAGTAGCTCCACCTGCCGCTCCTCAATTGGGTACACATCAAAGTCCCTGAATCTATTCGGGATTATTACCTCTAGTGGTTTCAACATGGCGACCTCCTCTTGTTACGGTTTTTGTCTCATCCATACCTGGGTGTATTCTCCATTGACGAAGTTCACTGGGCTTTTCGGCTGGAACCAGTACGCCTCGTGGTCGAGAACATCTAAACCCTGATCGAGGGCGTGGTTGATCTCGCCCTGGCGTATGTCAGCGATATCGTTGATGGCCCTCTCAAATTCTTTGATCGTCTTGCCTCTCGCCAATAAAACCTCGTATCTCAAGGAGTTCCTCCTCGCGGTGTCGGCACTGAAAGCATCGAGGGTGTGGCTGGGGGAAGAGCCAGGACAACTCGGATACCCTGCCACACTCAGGACAGATCATTTTTTGATGCACTTCCTGCACAGTGGTGGCTCCGCATCAGCAAATTCCCAACACCAACCGTAGCCAGGGTGGGGTATAACCGTCCAGGGAGACATCAGGTGCCTTCTTTCTCCCTCCACCTCGCTTCGCATTCTGCGCACATTGGCGGCGGCTCGTGCCTCCACACCTCAAGCATAGGGATATCCTTTTTCTGCTTGCATCCAGGGCAAATCTGCTTGGGAGGTTTTCTGCTGCCTGACCTGATCGGTGGATTAAAGCTGTGGCCACTTCCGAAACTGGGCATGATTAGTCTCCTTGGCACTTCCTGCACAGTGGGGGTTCTGCGCCCTCCGGTACTCCCACGGCCAACATGCCCTTGCCGCAATTGGGGCATTGAACTCTCCGGAGCCATGTTTTTTTCTCCTCCTCAACCGCACAGGCATGTGAGATTGGGTAGGGAAGTGGCCAGAAAAGCAACTTACCGTGAGTATCCCACCCCATCGGTCTATACATCATCTTCTCGATATCGTCCAAAAGCACCACCTTGGAATATTTGGGCAAATTGTAGCCCTCGATGGAAACCATCCCTGTGTGATACTCAGTCATTTTCCACTCTATCTCACTCATTTGCCATGTAACTCCTGCACATTGCACAGAAACAGCCATCGTTCCAATCCTCTGGGTGTGTATCCCAGTAGGCTGTGTGTAGTAGATCGGGGTGGGTTTCATTGATAATCTCGTAAATGGTCTTGTTTCGCCACCTCCAAGCCAGCCACGTTTCGGAAACCCAGATCTTAAAGTATTCCCACCAGAAACCTGGGCGTTTCCGCATCTTGCGCATTTCCTCGGAGAACCATTGCTCCGTTGTTCGCTCTTTTTCCATTATCCTCTTCCCTTTCCAAAACGCAGTCCTTCTTCTCATTGCACCGACCACAGCCAGGAGATCGTTCATGACGAATCCGATCTTGAATTGCACATAGACCCTATCGTGCATCTCCAAACCCAGACCTTCCAAGCTCTGGGCGGCCTCTTTGACCTTATCTTTGGCGGTCATGTAGGTATGATTCTTGACTACCTCGGCCATCATCAGCATACAGGCATGTTTCTCCAACCGGCTAAAACTGTTCCAGTAGTGAAGCACTTTTCTGTGATCGAACTCAGTCATGTGCGGCCCCTCGGATCAGACCCTCGCGGATTTCCTCAATGCTATCTCGTCTGAAATCAACGACACACTTGGCGCACTGCAACTCGCCGTCATCGCCGTAGAGATATTTGTAGTGGCCGAAGTGGTGGGCAAAAAGAAGCTCTCGCAGTTGCCTGTTTTCAGTTTCTAGCTTCTGGATCTCCAGGGGAACCCCATCGGCCAACTCGCCCACACGCCGCTGGAGCCTCATATTTTCCTTGAGAAGTCGGGCATTTGAGTCGGCAAACTGCTTATTTTCCCCCTCCAACTCTTTGATCTTGGTTTGGGAGCAGCTATCGCACGGCCCCGCGCCGATTTGCGCCAGGGATAGGCAGAGCGCACAGATTTTCGCTTCGTTTTCGCATTCAGCCATTTTCCCCTCTCTCTAGTTCATGACCCAGAACGGCTCTCTCCACCAGCCTCGTGTAGATGTAGTCCAGGTTCTCGATACCCAGACCCTCCTCGCCAAAACCGGCTTCTCGCAGGAGATTTCTGATTTGCATCCCGCTGACAAAGTGCCAGCCCGATCTGCCTTTATGCGGCCAATCGGTGCCGTAGGTTTCCATCCATGAAGCGAGGAGGACAATGGTATCCGGATCGAAAATATCGGCTAGATATGCCGCTGCCTCCTCCTTTTTCTCCTCCGGCACTCGACTGATATCTATCTCCTCGCGCCGCAACATCTCGTCAAGATCGAGATCAGTCATCGTCCTCCTCCATCTGTTTCCAGACCGATTCGATAATATTGAAAACTACTTGTCTCGCTGCTGACGAGAGAGCAGTGATGCACTTCTCACTGACAACCCCCTGGTGATCCTGCACATGTTCCCAGAGTTGTTCTCGCATCAGACCGAAGCAATAGCCTTCACAGAAAAACTCCTGAATTAACTCACCACAGACCGCGCAAACCTTCATCTTCGTAAAAGGGTCGTGGCCATCTTTGAATACGCAGTCGAGATACTTTTCACCAGCGGCAATCTCGCGTAGGCATTCGTGACATTTATGTGTGACCCGCGCCTTGCGCTCAGTTTCGTGATAGAACTCCACTGGATCGTAATCTGCGTAGACGCAAGTACACCTAGCCATCCCTACATCTCCTGCTCACCCTGTTTCACCAGCCACTCTTTGATCGCGAGGATCATATCCTCCCTTTTCGCGTTGCTGATGTAGGTCAAGAACCCACCTTCGCCCATGGTAAAGATCATGAGTGTGAAGCCCCACCGACCTCCGCTGGCTTTCGTGATGGAGGCATCCAAGATCCCAGCGATATCCCGACAGGAATCCTCCATCTTGGCAAGCTCGTTGCAACCCTCACAGTAATAGCCCCTGGTTGCTGGCTCCTTTTCGCATCTTATGCATTTCTCACTTCTCATCTGCTGCTCCTATGCTGCTCCTAACATGCGCTCGTGGTGTTTGCCCAGGAGTCCCACAGAATGTTGCTGGATGCGCTGCCGGTTCCCCCATAGTAGCTCTGATTCGCACTCTGCACCGCCGATCCGTAGTACTTCAAAACATAGTCCCAGTAAGGATCGTACCTGTCCTCGGTTATCACCCCATCCCTCACCACACGGTAGTGCCAGTGGCCGCAACCAGGACACTCGATGGCATGATTGCCCTCGTGCGCCATCTCCATCTGGATTGTGACCCACTTACCGCACCATGTGCAGTAAAGCTCCTGCCTTTCTCTAGCCATCACTCAGCCCTCCTCTCCTCGTCCACATCCTCCAGGTGGCTCTCCATGGTTTCTATGTGTTTGGCGATTTTCACAAACATCTCCTCAAGACGATCATGCATCTGCTGCATGAAAGCTACCTGCCTATCCAGATACTCGCCGTAGCGCTCCATAATCGCTTGATTCAACTGGATTAAACGCATCCCCCACTCCGGCATATCGGGGGGAGGTTCGTCCCAAAGTAGCTTTTCAAAATCCATAATCACCTCCTCTCCAATGACGGCATCGGCTCCTGGCGCTTGCTCTCCAGCCAAATGTCCAACTCCTCAAGATCATAACGAATCGACCTACTGAGCTTGTGGTATACCGGCCCCTTCCCCTTCCAGCGCCAGTTTCTTAGAGTGGATACCGCCAAACCCATGTACTTCGCGGCCTCATACTCATTGAGAAACCGCTTCCCCACACCTTTCCGCACATCGATCACCCCCCCCCTCCTCCTTCGCTCTCTTGGCCAAATATTTGTCTACCTTCCGCTGCCAACGCTTACTCTCAGGACTGAACGCCTTCTTCCGACAATCCGGATGAGGACACAAAAGATACCGACCCGCTATCTCAGTGCCAAATACCTTGTCAAAGACCAGCGGATCGCAAGGCTTGTCCAGCAACGCCTTCAACTCTCCAGGGGTTAGACTCGCAGCGTCTGCATCCAAATACCGACCACAAACAGAGCATTCCAACGCCATGCGCATCATCATCATCTTCATGGACTGCACCCCCCCCCATAGCCAGCCTACGGCGCAATCTCCCGCCGGTATGCGATGGGAACCTCATAGGAAACAAAACCCTACCTCACAGAAGTTACCGCCGATTCGCCTACTCTGCACCAGGAGGAAAAAATGCTGCTCAAAAACCCCCAGGCACCCTCGACTCGGCTGGCTACACCGCTACACCTCATACTGCCGATACACCAAACTGCCGCAAGGACACGGCCCTGGTGGCCCAGGAAATAAATACCCATTACCGCATACACCACAGAAAACCCGCCCCGATAAAGACTTCGCACGAGGAACATGCACCGGAGAATGCGTCATGGAACCAAAACCCCGCAACCACCGCAAAAACGCCTCCCACGACCTCAAATACTTCACCGGCACTACATAGTAAACCTCCGGTGGCCGATGCCTCTGCCAAATCTCCATCTCCTCCCAATACCGCCTCGTCTGAATCGGAATCACCACACACCTCGCCGTCTGACGCGATACCGAAACCACTACATCAGGATCACCCACACCCTGAATCCGCTTGCGACTCCATGTGCCAACACGCTCCACCAAAGAATACCCCGATGTCTGACGGTCAGGTCTGTCAAAATCATGCACCCCAGTAAACTTGATCCCCTGACTCTTTACCTCCACACGAATCAACCGACCCCCTACACAAGGAATCTCCATGTCCGGAGGATACACAAACCGTAAACGCCCCGCCCACGATGTCGGCAACTGACGCTTGTCACTATAAACCACCGGAGAAAAACCCTCACCCTTCAACATCTTCGCAACACGATCCTCCCAATACCAACCCAACTCCAACCGGCGTATGAAATCCGCTAAACTCTGACGCTCATCAACTCCCCGCGCTATCTCCTCTAAATCCATCACCCAACTCCCCAATCATAAACTTCCGAATCCCTACCCCAGTAGTAGGAATACCCCTGGATTCCTAAATTTTCCGCAAAGTTGTGGAAGCGGATATGTATACATATGATATGATATATCCGTTTTTTGTACCTCTATTTCTCTCACGCATGGGCGCACCGACAAACGCGCCTACACATGCGCCACGCCTGGGGCCAGGGGCTGCACTCCTGGGCGCGGCAGATCCACGGCTCCTGCCCCTAGATGTAGTACCACATGTAGCGAGGGTGGCGGCGCAGCCCTGGAGCGAGGCGAGAGATAGGCAGTGAGTACGCACACTTAGAAATGTTTGTCTGATAATGTATATTATGTAAACTAATACATGATGTATCATAGTGATGATGTTCCCCCCAATTCACCATGATGTACGTCTAGCGTAGTGCGGCCATCCTCACTCTCCGGCAGTGGCCCCCGCCCTGGAGGATCAGGCACTGGTATCAGGTAGTTGATTAACTCGCATGATATCCGCAGCTTAGAGGCATTAGAGTACGTCACCTTAAACGGAACCATGCGCCATCCTTCCTTGGTCTGGATCGGCCCCGCGGTGAGAATTGCACCGGCAGGAGGCAATGCCTTCCTCTTGATCTCTAGCGGCCACTTGGCCATCTCAGCGTCTGCCAACCCGCATGGGCGCTGGGTTAGCGGAATATCTCTCTCAATATCGGTATCCTCTTGCTTGGTCTTGTCTTCTGGTTCATTCATTCCGGTTTTCCCTTGAAAGTTAGTGGTTTTTCAGTAGATTCTGTATCCTTTTTGCCTGATCTCTTGGACGGTGAGTCTTTTGGTTTTCTCTGATATTTTTCCCTTCCAGTTTTGGCAATGGCCGCAGCGCACTGTAGCTTTGTGGTGGTAACCCAGGTCTTGTAGTGGTTCCAGGGATTCGATGAATATGGTGCCTGTGGAGTCATGGCAGAATTGGCATTCAGTGCGGTTTTCTTCTTCTTTGGTGGCGTGAGTGGATTGGAATGAGTACCATTGTTCTTTGAGTGCCATGGAGATGTTGCGTGGCCATTTATCCCATCTATCAACGCACAGTTGAGCGACTTGCATCCAGGCGCTTTCGGGTATGAAGGACACGAGATCCCACAGGATTTCGACATCATCCATATCGAGGCGTTTATTACAGGCGACAGCAATCATTTTGAGTCCTTTTTGGAATGATTCATAGGTCATAGGTATCTCCTTTGCTTGCGCCGCTGGAATTGGATGTTATCCCATTTAGCTCTCAGGGATTTGGGTGCCATGACGCAGAACGAGACTTCATTGCGAAGGTTTTGGCCGTAGAGCCATTTGAGTGTTTCTTTGATCTCATTTGGATCGCATTTATCTCGTTCTATCATCAATCGAAAGATAGAAGCCCACCCTGTGCGGCCCTTAGCCGGATCTGGTGGTATTTTAGGGGTATGAGGTAGCTCACCGTTGTCGGTATTTCGGAGCATGGAGATCATGAGTGAGGCGAGGTGGAGTGCTTGTGGGTGAGTTTCGCGATAGGGTGGTTTTTTGGGCCGCTCAGAGATGGGTTGGGAACCTTCCACAGTTATTTGTTGTTTACGATGGAGATACTCATTAGGAAAGAGGTAGTTATCTTTATTATTATGGATGTGTCGGTTACTGTGTCGTTTCGTGTGTCGGCTTCGCTGGAAACGCCAGTAATTACTGATGCATATGTGTATCGGTTTGCGTGTCGATTTGTGTGTCGGGTAGCCCTCAAAGAGGTTGCACTCTGGCTTGGGGTCAATCAGACAGTATGGGCCGTAGATCTTCTGGATCATTGACTCCTTCTGCAGCCGGTTCAAGAAGCGCCTCACTTTTGGCACTTCCCAACCCCAGGTGGCTCCCAGTTGCCGGTGGCTCTCGCAGAGTACACCTGTCCTGTAGTCGGCTCTCATCACCATATCTACCCAGGCTTGCCCAGGTTGAAATGGCTTGTGCCGCCATAGGGGATGGTCGAGGATCGACCTCCAGACTGAGATGAACCCTCGATCCACCGCTCTTACTCCGCTCGTGCGCTAGAACTCTAGAAATCTCTCCAATCTATCCCAGCGCGAGAAATACAGCTTTCCATCAATTCCCAGGTGCGCAGGTACAGGTCTGTCCTCCCTTTGAGAAATCGGTTCAGGGGGCCAGGGGTGATTCCTATCGCCCTGCAGAACTGCTCCTGACTCAGCCCTGTCATCTTCAGGTAATGATAGATGGCCCTAACCTTCTTCTCTCGTGCGGTGTACCGGCGCGGTGTGTCGAGATTGATTTGAAATGCTCTGTTTGGCATAGTCTGGATCTTCTACCATAGATCTCTGCCAGATGGAACCAAAAAAATGCCTTTTTGGGGAACATCTTATTCGCCTCCTGTAGCGATTGAATAGGAGATTAAGAGTTGACAGCCCTGCTGCATTATGCTAGAAATAGACGTAACGGCCCAAACCACAAGCGTCTACAGCAAAAAGGAGGACAGCCTATGAGAGATCCTGTCGGCACAGACCTCCCCCAGGTGGGGATGTCTATGGGTTCGCCGCAACCAGAGGCCAGTGACTACCAGATCATGCGCCGTGCGGCGAGTGAATCAACCTATCTAGTAGGGGATCTCTTTCAGAGTGCCACAGATCCTGCCAAAAATCCACGCCTAATCCCCCATCTTTCCCAAACAATCTTTTCCACTCTTCCTGCCCCCACGCCAGAAGCAGATCCCCAGGAGTTTGTGAAATTAGGAGGTAGCCCATGCAATGGAAAAAGAAAAAGGCTGGCCACTACTACTCAACTCAAGGAATGTACTCAGTCATCAAGAATCAAACTGGGGTGTGGTTCCTCTACCGCGCACAGATCTACATCGGCTACGGCTACACCTTGCGAGATCTGAAACTGAGGGCTGAGAGAAATTGGCAAAGGAGGACAACCAATGCCTGACATCAGACCCTACTGGGATACAGAATACTGCAGCCGCTGCGCATACCACAGCCCTGGCGGCAAAACCCTGGAAGAATGGCCAGAGTACGAGGAGGTGCTTTGTGAGATCTGCAGCGAAGAGGAAGAAGAAAACGCGTAGAGAGGCACCCTTGGCCATATCAGAGCGCCCCTGCGGCTCCGGCAGCGCCTGGGTGGACAACAAGCTCCGCTTCTTCAAGGACTGTCGCGAGATCCGCAGAGGCAAGGACAAAGGCTCCTACGAGATCAAAATCCCCCACGCCTCACGAGGTATGAGGAAATTGATCGTGGCACGGTGGGATATCAAAGATCTGCCAAGAAAGGAGAAATCCAATGGCGCTGAGAAGAAACCCCAAACTGGTAGTAGCTGATAAGAGATCCTGGGCCAGGGATTTCTACCTGGGTGACGGTGACCCCAAGGATTACCCCCAGGCCCAAGATCAAATAGACAAGAAATCCTTCAAAATTTTGTCTGTCCATAACTCCGTTGACTTTGAGGTCGGCCAGTTTGTCGGCCCAACCCAGATCAATGACCTGCTGAATGTGGGCTGGGCAGTCGATGTCAAGCCCGACAAGGATTAGGCACAACTAACAGGCCGTCAGCGTGGCGCACCGCTGGCGGCACCTTGGGAGTGCCTAACACTCCATGGCCCAAAACACTAACTGAAAGGAGGTGATTTCAATGAGTAAAATGGCACCTGCGAAAAGGCAGGTTTTCGTAGATCTGAGGCAGGGCGTTAGCGCTGACTACAGGGGCATCCCGATCCGCTTTGTTGTCTCTGAACATCATGACAAGGCGCGATTTGAGGCCAAGATGGAAGGCGTAACCCTCTATGATGAGCAACTGAAGAAGCTCCTGCAGAAGGTAGATCGGAGACTCGCCGGTAAGAAAGTGAGGCTGGACATCACCGTGTTTATCGAGCAGTTCGGCAGGGGTGAGCAGACCAAAATCACTACCGTCAATGAGGATGGCAGCGTCAACCTCTCCAGTGGCCACCGTGATCGGCAGAAGCTCGACAAGTATGACATCCAGCGCAAACTCAGTCACTACACGGATGAGAACAAAAAGCGCTGGGCCAAGATCAGAGAGCTTAGTATCCAGAAGCATCACCTGGAGAAAGAGATCCGGCAGCGCAAGTCGGAGATCACGCGCTACACCTCAGAGGAGATCGAGGCGCTGGTCGAGGCCAAAACCAAGGAGGAATAGCCATGCCTGACAAGATTGAATTCGTTGACATCATGCCGGAGGATACCTCCACGCTAGAGGCCATCATTGCGCGTGGCCCCAATCGCATGATGACTCCAGAGGATGTGGCCGTTCTCCCCAGGCGCAGACCGCACCTGAAGTGGCAGTGGATCTTCGTTCGCGATGACGGTTGGAGCCTGGGCGCGAATGAGCAATCAGTCTGGTTCGCGCACCGCACTTGGCCCAAACAGTGGCGCTGGGTAATCATCAGAGAGCTAGTCGATGGCGTGTACACCGTAGTTACCATTGACTACTGGCGCGAACTGTTCGCGGAGGGGGAACTATGAGCGACTATCTAGACAAGATCGCACTACCTTTTATCGAGGCCCACTTGGCCTATGAGAGGAGGAAAGCCATGCAAGATCCAACTGAGAGGCCCAGAAGGGCGATGGTACACGAGATCAATGCCCAGGTTGAATCTCAGGACAAGGATGAGGAGAGAACGCGCCTGGAGGCCGAATACGGCCCTGTATGGACTACTGAGGAATTGGCCCAGGAGTTCACCATCATAGGATTCCAGGCACCCTTTGTTGTGGTCGAGGAGAAAGCCACCGGCCAGAAAGGAACCTTGGTATTTCAGCACATGCCCAGGCTCTACTACGGCTGGCAGCCCGATACCCGATAGCTAGTCTGCTTAGGCAGCCCTGGTGCGGCCTTCCGTAACACTGCATCGTTTTTAGGCCACCGTACCTGGGCTGCTACTGGAGCCTAGCTCCAATGGCCCAAAACACACACATCGAGAGGAGGTGATCAGATGCAAATCAATATCGAGGTTAGGTGTTACGGCTGCAATGAGGTGATCCCTTTTACGTCCAGCCACAAGGGCGCGCACAACGCCTCGCATCTCAGCCACGATCTCACCCTCAACCTACGCACCGTAGGCTGTCCCAGGTGCAGCATTGTACTCTGTGACTACCATATGGACTCGTTGGGTTGGGATGAATGCACAGAGGGCTTTGAGGGCTGTCAGATTGAGCTTGTGAGGCTGAAGATGGATCATAGGAGTGGGCTGGGAAAGGAGACTTATGATGAGTGACCCTTTAACCATCACCTACGATCAGGTACTCATCGATTGCCCCTATTGCAACCAGGGGCAAAAGATGTGGACGAAGGGTATGCAACGATACCAGCCACATATGTACCTGTGCGACATAGATCAGGGCGGCTGCGACAAGTGGTTTGCAGTCAGGGTTAAAACGCACATAATCAAAATGGAAACCATGGCGATAGAAGGCCAGCAAGACATCCCCCCTTCGCCCCAAGATGCCATTGACCGGCTGCTCTACGGCATCCCCAGTGCGGCAAAGAGGACGATCTTAATGGACTGCATCGCTGCGCTGGCCATAGATGAGGAGGTGATTGAATGAGTAGTAGTTTTGACACAATGGCGAGGGTATTCCTCTTGCATTTTGAGTGCAAAGATGAGTACCTAAAGCATCTCTTCCACATGGCGCTAGAGGCGCTGCATTCGGCCAACCATGAGATGCAAGATGCAGTTAACAGAGACTCCCAGGTCATGAAAGCTGCACGGCAGTTGGACAACTACGCCAGGGAGATCGAGAGGAAGGAGGTAGAGAATGCCAAGATGTGAGCAATGCACGAGATTTGTATCCATCGAAGTGCAGGGCGAGGTCGGCACCGTGGATCTGGAGGGGACAAACCTCTACGCCGACCTCAGGCTCATCAAAACGTGCGTGGAATGCGGTGATGAGCTAGAAGAATACAATGAGTCCTTTGAAACTGACCTGGAGGAGCATCACGATTGTGATGGCGAGATGCCAGTGGATAACATGGGCGGCGAGATCACCTATGAGCCTGACGAGATAGAGATCGATGAGTCTGGCGAGGGCAAAGGCCGCTGGCGCAAGACCTACTACCATGGCACATGCGAGGTAGGCGTGAAATGCAACTGCGGCTGGGAAGGCACCATTCCCCTGGCCATTAAAGCCCAGGCCAGCCACTTCGATGAATTGTAAGGTGCAACATGGATGATGTCATCGAGGCACTGTTCCGGCAGAAATGGTTCCTGGTAGACAACCGCCCAGGACGCTACTACCTCAAGCGCGAGGTCGAAGGCTACTGGTTTGAGGTCACAGATCTCAGCGGCCAGAAGCTCCCGAAAACCGTTGACGAAGAGTGCCTCATGCGCATGTACGCCTTTGCTGACCGGAGTCTTTTCAACGAATGGAAAATCCCCAGCCTAAGGTGGCTGAGTGAACCAACGGAGAGGAGGAAATTATGAGTTTAATAGCACATAAGGATACCATGCGGTGCAGCGAGGCAGACGTACTCGCAGTGCCAGAGCCGAAGTTTACGGAAACCTGGAGGCCCATAGGCCACCGGAGAATCGTCCACGCCCTGGAGGATGCCACCCAGGAGATCGGCCTGGAGGTGCGCAAGCGCGAGTACAGCTTGAATACGTCCGGCACCCGATGCTTTGGGGTCTGGGATCTCTCAGAAGGCTCCGACAAAGCTTGCTGGAGCCTGGGTTTCAGAAACGCCATCGACAAGTCCATGGCGCTTGGCATGTGCGGTGGCAGGAGAGTCTTCGTTTGTGATAATCTCGCCCTGAGTGGTGAGTTTCTTACCTTCCACAAGCACACCGCTGGCCTCACTCAAGTCAGGCTAATCGAACTGACCATGAAAGCCGTAGAGGGTGTGATCCCCCACATGGAGCAACTGGAGTATCGCCACGAGAGCTTCAAACGCATGTTCGTTTGGGATAAGGATCTAAGCTGGATCATCGTGCAATGCCTGGAGGAGGGCGTATTCTCCCCCAGCGCCTACCGCAGATTCCTAGCGGCCCTCGATGAGGAACTGGCCCTGAACGCTGGCTCTCGCACCCTCGCCCAGGTACACGGCGCAGTCACACGCATGGGCCGTGAGCGGAACCTGTTCCAAGTGGCCGGTGCTACTTCGCGCTTTGAGAAGGTGGCCGACAAGTACATCGAGATGCGGCTGGAAGAGGGCAAATACGTCCCTGAGTTGCTTAACTAGCATCCTTCCGGCCCTGGCTATGGTCACGTTCCCTGGCGTGGCCATAGCCCCTATTTCCATGCCCATGAGCCATCCTCCTGGGCATTGGAATAGGAACCCAGAATATGTTTGAGCATAACCCTGATCGGCAAGCACGTTGCCTTCATCAGTTGAGGCCGCTGCCGGAGTCTGCGCGGCCCTGGAGGTGGAAGTGCGTCCTGTGCGGCTGGATCGGCAAAATTGCCAGCGGCCAGAAGCTCGATATGGAGCCGGAAACGCCGTATCCTGAATGCCTGGGCTGCGGGTACTGCTGCAAGTCGAGAGTCTGCCACCTGGGGCGCGAGGTGGCGGGGCGCTGCTGCTATCTGTACTGGAACAAAGACCTGTACCGCTACAGGTGCCGGTTGATCGAGACTGAGAGGGCATGTGCCATCGTTCTCTATCTCGCAGAGGGCTGCCCCTCCAACCTGAACTCCTGGCGAAAGGAGGTGAAGGATAGGGGTTAATTCTTTTTTTTACCCTCATCACGAGGGTTTTTGGAGGACATCATGAGGGTTTTAGATTCCATGTGGTTTTCGACTCCACAGGGATTAACCGTGGGGTTTGTACTCGTAGCTCCTGAGATAGGCGGCAGGAAGATCTATTGCGGTTTTGCCGCTGGCCTGGATCAGGCGCATGATGCAGTAACTATCGCAAAACATGGGGCCAGAGTGCCGATCAAGGGCATGATTGAGTTCTTGGAAGCTGGCCTGGATGACAAAGGAGGTGAGGCTCGTTGAAATGGTACATGACAGAGTTCGGGATTCTCTGCAACCTCGACAGGATGACCCATATTATGGCGGGGAAAACTGAACTCAAGGAACAGGCAGAGGGCAGGAAGCTCTGGCAAGTAGTGGCCATGTTTCCAGTGGGGGGCATGAACCAACCACAGATGCACATTCCACTGATGGACTGTGACACAAAAGAGGAAGCACGAGAGGCTATCGCCAAGCTGCATGAGCAGATCAAAATGTCCATGCACTAACTATCAACAAGGAGCAGTAAAATGGCTAGGAGAAAAGGTACATCACGAGGAGAAAAACAACAAGCAAACAAAGGCGCTGCAGTTTTCATACTCGATCTCGTCAGGACGCATCCATCCGATGCGCCCACAGCCAGGGATCTTCTGCCAGAGGTGCTAGAGGAATATCCCAGCGCAGACATCAAAACTGTCGGCAATGCTCTTAGCAACCTGAAGAAGGCCGGTCACCTAAAAACACTACCGGCCACAAAAGGCAAGCGCGGTATGCGCTGGGTGCCAGTAGTCAAAGAGTCCACCGGCAAGGAGGTGAAGACCCTTGAGGAGCCGGAAATGCCACCGCCGCTGGAGATGCCGGAAGAGCTAGAACACATCTGCTTCCAGTGCAATCGGCACTTCACTGCCGCCCAGGTGGGAGAGGGCATCCTGGCGCTTTTCAAAAAGATGCAGTTTATGGTCGAAGCAGGGCGCGAGAAGAACAAAATCTTGGTGAGAGATCACAACATGGCCGTTGAGGAGAACCGGCGGCTTAAAAACCTCGTGGGAGAGAAGGATAAGAAGATCATCGCGCTAAATAAGGCTATCAATGAAGGCACAAAAGGTATGGATCTCCACGCCCTGGCCCAGTTCAGAGAGCATCTCCCGAAGAACGCCACAGTCGGGGGGCGCTGATGGAACTTCTCAAGGAAACGGAATACGGTGAGATCTGGGATATGAGCGTGGATGAGTACCATGCGACAGATCCCTGGTCGCACTCTCAACTCAAACTGATGAACAGATCTCCCATGCACATGAGGTACGAACTCGACAACCCGAAACCACCCAGCCACGAGATGGATGTGGGCAATGGCGGTCATTGGTCGATCCTTGAACCCGATACCTTCAAAGATCGGGTGATCGCCTTGCCCCCTGATTTCGATGCCAGGAGGGCGAAAGACAGGCAACTGCGCGATGCACTCAGGGAGGAGCATCCCAACAAGCTCGTCCTCACGGTCGAACAGATCAAGCATTGCTGGGGCATGGCCGCACAGGTCAAAGAGCATCTCCGGACGGCAGAATCCCCCATCCTGAGAGATCTGCTGGTGGAGGGCCGTGTGGAGCAGTCATATTTCACAACGCTGCTCGATCTGCCGGTGAAAGCGCGCCCCGATTATTTGCCTAATAATCTACCCCTGATCCTCGATCTCAAGACCACAAAGACTGATGCACGGCAACCGGCCTTTGAACGCCAGATCGCCAACCTTTACTACCATCAGTCTGCTGCCATGCAACATGATATCGTGACCAAGGTCGAGGGATCGGGTATGCTCGACTTCTTCTGGATGGTGGTTGAGCAAGAGCCGCCGTATGGAGTCGAGATCTATCAGGCAGATCCGGAGTCTCTGACTATCGGTCAGGTGAAATATATCTATTGTATCCAACGTCTGCAGGAGTGCCTGAAGACAAATTACTGGCCAGGATACGATCATCACATTGCCCAGGCAGGTGTGCCAGGGTGGGCCAAAAAGAAGGAGGGAATCTATGAATAAACCCAAAGAACGAGGGCTAACGGTCTATGTTGACCGTTACGGCCTGGAAACCAAACTCTCATTCGACCTCGTGAAGGCGCATCTCGTGGTAGGCCGTGCAGATCTCGTCACCCCAGGTGAGATGATGCACTTCATCGCGGAGTGCAAGGCGAGGCAGTTGAACCCCTACCGGCGCGACTGTTACTTGATAAAGTTCTCGCCTAACGAGACAGGGGCAGTAGTCACATCAAAAGACTACTTTGTCTCTCGTGCCGATGCCCAGCGGGATCTGCAATACTGGCAAGCTGGGATCGTGGTTGAGCGCGAGTGCAGACCGTGCAACGGCACTGGGATGCTGACAAAGCAGTCACAATCAAGCGACAAGCAGTACTCTATGCCCTGCAAAACCTGTGATGCCATGGGCATCATAGAGCTACACCGCGAAGGTGCGCTGCCGCGCAAGGGTGATACATTGATCGGTGGCTGGTTCAAAGGGAAGAAAGCCTCCAGGGAACTGCCCATGTTCCTTGAAGTCGATCTCCAGGGCTACATCAAGAAGACCAAAGAAGGCCGGATCACCCAGTTCTGGTCTGAGCCGAAACAGCCCATGATGATCCGGAAAGTTGCACTCAGCCAGGGACTCAGGGAACTCTACCCAGACGAGTTCAAGGGTCTTTACGATGCCGCTGAAGTGTCTATCGAGGAGCCACTTCCGGAGGAGGCCATCGATACCACCGCCACAGAGGTCACGCCAGCCAGGGATCTCGCCTCGGAGATCAACCTGGGCGAGGCCGTAGGCACAGATGTGGCCCCGATCACGCCTGAAACCATGGCAGATGTGCCTGAGATCTTTGGCGAGGAGCCGCCCCAGAAGCCGCCTGAGAAGGAGGAGCCACCCTTTGAGGCTGCAACTGAAGGAGATGTGGAACAGGCAGCGAAAGAGGCTGCAGATCAGGAAGTGCAGCGCCGCGCCTACCTCAAGACCTTTGATGTGCGCCTGGATCGCCTGGATGAACAGCGGCGTTCAATCGCCCAGGATCTCCTGTTTGAGGATCTGGAAGCCAAAGACGGCATCAACAACCTTGAGGATCTCAAGATCGCCATGGTGGAAGCCGGTGAGATCGAGGATTTCATGGCCAGAGTCGATGAGCGCTATGATGCCCTGGATGCAGAACCAGCGCCACTGACCACTGAACCGCCACCGACAAAGGAGAAAGAGAAATCAGTACCCCCGACAGTCCAGTCAAAATTCTGGTGATTCCAACCAATGAGGAGTTGATGATAGCCCAGGAAACAAAGAAGGTGGTTGAGGAAAGCCCCCAGAAGTCAGGAGTCAGGAGTCAGAACGCAAGAAGCAATACCTAGAATGCCTAAAGTAAAAACTTATTTCTCACCGCAAAGACGCAAAGTACGCAGAGATTTTAAAAGGTAAAAAACAACTGTTGTTCCTCTCTTTACACGGAGTATTTCTATAGAT
>Ga0209536_100000385_pt1 | contig 70465 bp, 69 predicted proteins | sample DeeMarSeWOR28_12_FD_187461 | JGI IMG/M metagenome (GOLD analysis project Ga0209536, IMG submission 187461) | Marine sediment microbial communities from White Oak River estuary, North Carolina - WOR-2-8_12 (SPAdes) (version 2) | ecosystem: Environmental > Aquatic > Marine > Intertidal zone >...
ACGGCACACATGTTGCGTCTTCCAACCGTCATCTTTCCGACGCACACCCGACAACATCTGACGGGGTTTCAACACCAGTTGCCGCTTCTTCGGCAACGTCTACTGACGTAATCAGCATGCCAGAGCGAAAAACGATTCTTGTGACAGGCGGCACCGGGTACATCGGCTCCCATACCGTGGTCGAACTCATCGACGCCGGATACCGGGCGGTCATTCTCGATAATCTGTGCAACAGCAAACGATCAGTGCTTGATCGTCTCGAGCAGATCACGGGGCAGCGGTCAGCGTTCGTACAAGCGGACATCCGCGACCGTGAAGCCTTGGGTCAAATATTTTCTGCGCATGCGATCGACGCCGTCATACACTTCGCGGGGCTGAAAGCCGTTGGCGAATCCTCGCAGATCCCCCTCGACTACTACGACAATAACGTTTCGGGAAGCATCACTCTCGTACAGGCAATGATCGATGCCGGCGTCAAGACGCTTGTGTTCTCCTCTTCGGCAACGGTGTACGGCGATCCGGCCAGCGTCCCCATCACGGAAACGTTTCCGCTATCGGCGGGCAATCCTTACGGGCGCACCAAACTCATGGTCGAGGAAATCCTGCGAGATATCGCACAGGCTGATCCGCAGTGGCGCATCGGTTTGCTGCGGTACTTCAACCCGGTGGGCGCCCATCCGTCGGGGATCATTGGCGAAGACCCTGCCGGTATTCCGAACAATCTGGTCCCTTACATTTCACAGGTCGCAATCGGGAAGCTGAAGCAACTTTCCGTTTTCGGTAACGACTATCCGACACCTGACGGGACCGGAATTCGCGACTACCTTCATGTTACCGACCTTGCGCGCGGCCACATTGCGGCACTGGACTTCCTGAACGACAACACCGGTCTCTTGACCGTGAATCTGGGAACCGGGCGTGGTCAAAGCGTTCTGGACATGATCCACGCTTTCGAAGCGGCAAGCGGCAGGAAAATTCCTTACCGGTTTGCACCAAGACGGCCGGGCGACGTCGCGGCGTGCTACACGGATCCGACATTTGCCAGGCATGCCCTCGGCTGGGAAGCGAAACTGGATGTTGAAGCCATGTGCGCCGATGGCTGGAAATGGCAATGCTGGGCAGCGGAAAACCTCGACCAGGACAATGACGGCGCTCTCTAGTTCCAGCCCCTGAATCGCCGCCGCCCCTGAAGGCCACCGTACGCGCCGTCAACGGCATCAGCGATGCGCAGCGACAAATGCCACTACCCTGAACTGCCGACAAACGTTGATTGACTCAGGAACACCACACCCAAAAAGATGGCGATGCATCGCCGGAATCCACCAACATTGCCGGCTTGCGCTATCATCGCTATCGCACCGTCAGCAGAACGACATCCGATAGAACCATGTGAGGCTCATCTGGTATTCGACTACTACAATCGGCTCAGTGCCCGACAGCAGAGCATCTACAGGCAAAGCGATGAGATCAAGCAACTCCGGCTGCCCCGCCCGGCGGAATTGCAACCCCTCGTTACCGGGCTCGAACCCGCCCTGCAATCGGGCGATCGGCGAGACGTTGAACGAATCTGCCAGACAGTTGCCGACGGCATTGTTGCTCAGCTGAATGCACCAGCGGTTCGGGTTAACGTGCTGGCGGTAAGGCCTTCCGACGACTGGGGCGAGCTGCATGGTTTGTACCTGCCGGAGGAAGATGGCAAAGACGCCAGGATCCAGGTGTGGATGCGCACCGCCAAGCACAAGAAGACGGTCGCATTTCGCAGCTTTCTAAGAACCGTGCTGCACGAACTCTGCCATCACCTCGACTACGAGTTCTTTCACTTTCCGGAAACCTTGCACACCGAGGGTTTCTACAACCGGGAGTCAAGCCTGTTTCACCAGTTATTGCCGCAGGTGAAAACATCCGCAAAAACTGCCGTCTCGCCAAGTGAAAGGCAACGGCGATGAACTGGTTACAGGCAGCCCTGGCAGTGGTTTTGATTACCGGCGCGATCCTGGGCTGGATGATATGGCATCGCAGGATCAGTGGCGGCGACACGCCGTTGATAGGTGCGACGAAACGCAGAGCCAGGGACCAGGAAACCGACAACGAGCTCGAAGCGTTTATTGCCCAGTACAGGAGCGGCAAGCTCGACCCGGTTGCCCTGACAGACGGTGACGAGACATCGCTCGATTCGGCAACCATCGGCACAACCGGATCGACAGCGCGGTCTGAAGCGCCGGCACAAAGCGCGCCGGCACATGCTGCACCGGCCAGGGGAACGCTGCTGCGCCCGGAGGTCAAGCTTGCCTACCTCACATTACGAAGCGGACTTCGCGATCATCACATCTTTGCCAACGTTCGACTGGGCGATCTCGGTTTCGGCACCGCCGTCGGGATCGTCGACCTTCTGGTTTGCGCCCCTGACTTCAAGTACGTTGCCGCAATCGACGTCGGCGTTGGTGAACTGCCCGAAGACATCCCGAAAACAACTTTTCTGAACCGCGCCGGCCTCAAGCATCTGAAGCTCACGAGCAGGGCAATGCCTAAGCCCGTGCAGTTGCGGGATCTGATCTACGGGCAAATGCAAACCTGAGGCGCACAAAAAAAGCCGCTTTCGACTGCGGCTTTCCTGTTTGCCCCGGGCCCTGCGCGGCAATACTGTCCAGGCACGCGCAAATATTCGTTCGCGTGTGAGTGAATCGGGACGCTACTGTCAGCTTTTCGGCTCTGCTTCCGGCGCCGGACAGTGCAGTTGCAGCGCTTCGTCATAACACCAGTGGGTACCAAAACCGTTGTTGCGTTTGACGCACTCGTAGGTGTACTTCCCCATCTCGTCCGTCCACTCGCAGTCCTTGTATTTCAGCATGGTCTGTTCCCGCTCAATCGTGCCACGCAGGTTTTCCTCGCCCTGTCGCGCCGCACGCTTGCGCTCTTCTTCCTGCGATACCGACCGCTCTGCCGTCGTCGGATTCTCGGCGGCCACGGCAAGCGGCTCCGGCTCGCAATTTGTCTGCAGCGTCTCGTCGAAACACCAATGCGTATTGAAACCATTGTTCCGCTTCACGCACTCGTAGAGTTCCTTGCTCATGGCATCGGTCCACTTGCATTTCGCGTAACGCGACATGGTGCGCTCTCTCTCGGTGGTTCCGTCGGCAAGCGCGACCGATCCGGCAAACATGGCAACCACTGCCAGCAGCCCTGTTACCAGGCGTTGATAACCCACACCATTGTTCATCTGTTATTCCTCAGGAAAAGAAGTGTCCAACACAATCGATCTCCCGGCTTGGTGCCGGGACGCCGCGGCCACCTGCTGCGGGCCAGGGTCAAGCGGCGCATTCTATGGGAAAGCGCGGGACCGGGAAAGTTTCACCATCCCCTTGCCCACCGGCTCCGCGAATCACTGATCAAACCTGCCAGGCCGGGCGCGGCCTGTGACCTGCGCCATGTTCACGGCCTGCGTTAACCACGGTCGTCCCTGGCATTCGACGCAGCAGCATCACTCGTTAAACGTGTAGCGAAGCCGCAGGTACCTGCGTCCGGTCAGATCCTTCGTTTGCGATTGCATCTCCCCGGCATACTCCGCGTCGACCGTATAGCGGCCACTGCCCACATCGACAAAAAATAATGGTCCCTCTGATGTCGCCTCGAGTATCGCGGTTCCCTTGACGTCGCGAACGGTGACTTTCACGCCTTCGATAGGCTCGTCAACTCCTTTCGCCACAAACACAAGGTGGACCGGGAAGCGCGCCGCGAGTTGCTTCATTTCCTCGTCACCTTCCGCGGTGCCGCCCCCGGAAACGTATCTGATACCCTGCTGTTCGTGTATTTCGACTTCGGCTGCTGCATTCGAAAGCATCACGCAAACGCCCAGCAACAGCACAACGACTGAAGAAATCCGCTTCATTTGCCCCGCTCTTTCCGTTAATGATGGATCGGTCCAGGCGAAAGACCTCGCCCGCAGACGAACGACAGTATACGCACCGCACCAATCCGGACAGCATCCCTGTCCGGACAGCGACTACAACGCTCGTTCAGAACGTAACGCTCCAGAAAGGTTCGTGGTGGACAACCGTCAGTGGCAACTTTGCGGCCGGGGATGTCGCCCTCGTGATGCAACATCGCCATATGCGCCTGCAAATCAGTCAATGGCGAACCATCGATCGACCCGGGCGGCATTTCCGGACATCCAGCGATGAGCGGCGACGCGAGCGGTCAAACCATCGATACGCACCATGTAATCCATTTCCGCAACGGCATCCAGGTCCAGTTCGATTCGACGCAGTACGCGCACGACACGATCCGGCGCCGACGCGACGAAGTCATCACTTGCGACCAGCACCGCCCGGTTCTCCTTGCCCAGCAAGTCGAGAGGCTCTTCGAGCTTGCGCATCCGCGCCATCTGATTGAGAAAATTCGGCTTGAAATACGGCATCACGAACCAGTCTCCGGCTTCGTAATGGGTCTCGAAATAGGCCTGCCAATCGCTATGCGCGCCGGTGAGCAAACGATATCCCGACGCTTGAAGGTCATACGCGTCGAGGATACGGCGCGACCCCATGGACAGTCCGGAGTCGGCCCCGGTGGCCTGGATCTGCCGTTGCATTCGCGCGGCAACCTCTGGCTTCTTCAGGTCTTCGACCGCGGCAACAGCTTGCACGGGGACATAATCCGGTACCGCCCAGAATAACTGCGCACCCGTGTAGAGGGTTGCAAGCTCGGCGGCGTCCGTTCCGTACTCACGCCAGTACCTGGCGTGGGCATGCGGCAGCCACGCCGCCACCAGCAAATCGATTGATCCCGCTCCCAGTTCCGGAAAAATCTCGCTGTGCGACCCGGTCCGCAGTTCCACCCCCACGCCAAGGCGCTCGAGCACCGCTTGCACAACCTGGCCTGTCACCGCATAAAACGAAATGCCGATCTGCCCGAGCCGTACCGTCGGCCCCACTTCCTGCGCCAAAGCGCTGCCGGAAAGCAGCGCCACCAGCAACAAGGGGAGCGCAAAAAGACGTCTCACGCATGTTCCCCCGCAGGCGCGCCGCTTCTGAGGCGCCGGACAATGTCCACCATCGTATCCCTCTCGCCAAAGCCGCCAGCCTTGGTAACCAGATAGATGGACCGGCCGTTCCATTGCAATGTCGAGAACGGAATACCCGGCATCAGGTTTCCGCACACCTCAATCACGCTACAAGCCGATGCCTCGAGCAACGCGATCGCTGTATCTCCGCCGGTTACGACAATTGCTCCGGCACCAAGCTTCGCGGCGATTTCCAGCCCGCTTCTGGTCAGCCGGTGTGCAACGTCCACTGCGCTCGCTTCGCCAATGCCATCCTCCACTGCAAGAAGCACCAACTGCTGAGCACTGATTGAACGGGTTATCTCAGGCACGACGCCGTTGGGGGCCTCGAGCACCACCGTCTCGGGCTGATTGCAGAGATGTTCGACCTGCTCGCGACTGCGTGCCGCCCGCGAGCCAACCACAAACAAGATGGGGCCTTTCGTCGCACCCAGCGAACTGCGCGCCGGTTTCACCTGGCCAAGGTGGCGCGCAAGTTCGACCCCGAAACCGGCCGAGCCGACAAACAGGGCTTTTCCGGAGTGCGGCAGCGCTTTCTGAAAAATTTCCGACATGTCTTCCTCGCTGCCGGCATCCGCAATCACGACACCGCTACCCATTGGCGGCAACACGTCGCCCGGGCGCCAGGAACGGACATTATCGGCGCCGACAACCGCGCCAAACACCTCCCCCAAAGGCTGCACCGGCGGCGGCGACAGAGCATCGCTGGCAAACCCGGTCTGCGCCAGGGGCACACCCTCTACATGCACGACCCCGGCCATCACCGTTCGTCCCTGCGCGGGAAACGCCGGCGCAACCAGCGCCGAACTGCGCCCGCTGGCCTCAATCAGCGCTATCGTCTCGGCAACGACGTTGCCGCGAAGCGTCGAATCGATCTTCTTGAAAACGTAGTCAAAGCGTTGACCGGAGAATATCCGCGCACATTGCCGCACACGGTCAGCAGCCGCGTCAGCCGGCAAATGGCGCGAAGCGGTATTGACCGACACCACCCGGGCGCCGCCAAGCGAATCCGCGTCGCATTGCATGGGCTGGGCAACGACCTTCGTTACCAATCCCTGCTGTGCAAACGGGCCGGCGGTGTCGAGCGCACCCGTCAGATCATCGGCAACGATCAGAACGCGGGCCAGCGTCCCGGGCACCGCGATGGTCACGCCCCACCATCCGCCATGCGCCGTGCGTAGGCGATAGCGGATTTCATATTGGTGTTGTTGGCGATGCCTTTCCAGGCAATGTCGAATGCCGTTCCGTGGTCAACCGACGTGCGCCGGATCGGCAACCCCAGACTGACATTGACCGTCTCGTCGAAGGCAATGAGCTTGGTCGGGATGTGCCCCTGATCGTGATACTGGGCAACGACCAGATCAAACTCGCCCTTCAGTGCCCGATAGAACACGGTGTCGCCGGAAATGGGACCTTGCACGTCCATGCCTTCGCGTTTTGCAGCCTCGATAGCCGGCGCAATACGGGTCGATTCCTCGTCGCCAAAGATACCCCCTTCACCACAGTGGGGATTGAGGCCGGCAACCGCGATCCGCGGGCGCTCGTAGCCCAGTTCGCGAAAGTGTTCGTGGCCGGCGCGTATGGTCGCGAGCACGCGCTCGATTGTGGGTTTTTCCGCCGCATTGCGCAGCGACATGTGAGTCGTTACGTGTACCGCGTTGAGTTTGTCTCCGGCGAGCAGCATGAAAGACGATTTCGCGCCGGTCAAATGAGCCAGCAATTCGGTGTGTCCATCGAAATGGTGCCCGGCGGAATGCATCGCCGCCTTGTTCAATGGCGCCGTCACGATCACCGATATGTCACCCGCAAGGCACAACTCCACCGCTTTCTCGACATAACGGTAGGCCGCCTCTCCCGCCGCGGCGGAAGCCTTGCCGTCCTCGATCTGGTCCTGATTCTTCGTGGCCAGGTGAACCACCGGGACCGCGCCGTTGCTCGCCTGCACGCCTTCGACGAACTTCAGCCCCGTGCCGCGGATCGAGTCGGCCCGCCGCAGCATGTCGAGGTTGCCGATAACCGCCGACTGGCTGCGCGCCTCATTAGACATCTCGGCGAGCGTTGCCACGATGATCTCGGGCCCGATCCCCGCTGGATCGCCCATCGTGATTCCAATCTTGCTGCTCTTCACGGCCAAAAATCCTCTCGTTCCAAATAATGGGTCGGTAATCGGTGTGATTGCCACCGGTCTCCGCCAGAAAACCGGGCAGATGGCCCGGCGTCGTTCAGCTACGCGTGACCGGACGCAGCTTCAAGCGCTTCGGCGGAGCAGGCGATGCGAACGTCGGCACCCACAGCAAGCGTCCCGCCGGCCTTCTCGATCAAGCCCGCGGCCTCTTCGACCAGCGCCACATTGCCTCGCTCACACCCAAATGGCGCATCTTCCAGACCAACGCGTACGTGACCGCGCTCCATGACGGCACGTGGCACCAGCGGCAGTACATCCACGTCGAGCCCGGCGATCATCCAGTTGCAGCCGGGCGCGACCTGATCGAGCAGATTCAGGTACGCCGTAAGCCCGTAGTCTTCCGGCGGAAAGCCAAAGGCAAAACCCCGGGAAAACATCAGCCGGTACACCGGGTCCGGACAGCTCTCGCGCCAGTGCAAACTGGCCCCGAGACGTGCAAATCCCGGCTCATAGATCGCATAGCCCGGATGAAAACGGTAACGACGGGCAAGCTGCAACCCGTGACGTATGTCCTCTTCACTGTTGACATAGACGAATCCGGGTTTGTCTTCCTTCAAATCATCGTAGTGGGCAAAATTGCACGAACCGGGGTCCACGACCGCCCACTCCAGCAAACCGCTCTTCGCAAGCTTCTCAATGTGCGCGTAGCGCTGCTCAGCGGTGCTCGCTCCATCGATCCTGTTCAGCCCCGCAGCCGGAACAGTCGGGTAAACGATCGCGTCGACCTTGGAACGGATCCCTTCGATGATGCGCGCGTAAAGCTCCGGATCATCCTTCTGTTGTCCGGTTTCCTCATCGTAGGCATGCACGTGCACAATCGACGCGCCGGCTTTCACGCAGGCGATTCCCTGCTCCACGATTTCCGCAACGGTAATAGGGATGCCCGGTTGCCGCTGCCTCGTCCAGGCCCCGTTCAGCGCGACCTCGAGCCACGTTTTTCCGATCGCTTCGTGCATAGCTTTCCTCAGATTGCAGGTAATGTCAGGAAACAATTTCCACGTTCAGCTCGGCCACACCTACTACGCTGCCCAGCAACTTGTCGCCCGGCACCACCGCGCCAACACCCGCCGGGGTCCCGGTAAAAATCAGGTCACCGGGCTCGAGCCGGTAGTATTGCGATAGATAGGCGATCGTATCCGGCACGCTCCAGATCATGTCCGACAAGTCGCCCTGTTGGCGCAACTCGCCATTCACGTGCAGAGTAATCTTGCCCGAATCGTGATGGCCATGGCTGGCAACCGGGTAAATTGCGGTAACCGGCGCGGACTGATCGAACGACTTGCCGAAGTCCCAGGGACGCCCCTGCTTCTTCGCTTCCGCCTGCAGGTCGCGTCGGGTGAGATCCAGTCCAACCGCGTAACCGTAGACGCAGTCAAGCGCGTCGGCGGGAGAAATATCGCTACCGCCACGGTGCAGGGCAACCACCAGTTCAATCTCGTGATGAAGATCTGCCGTGCCAGGCGGATATGCCACCGCCCCGCCCCCCGGCACGATTGCGTCTGCCGGCTTCATGAAAAAGAACGGCGCCTCGCGGTCGGGATCGCGCCCCATTTCACGGGCATGTGCGGCATAGTTGCGCCCGACACAGTAAATACGTCGGACAGGAAAGCGCGCCTCAATCCCGACAACCGGGATGGACGCAACCGGCCCTGGATCAAATACATAAGTCAGTTGTGAATTCATCGCCAAAATACCGTGCTCTTCACCGGGTGAAAAAAGGCGCAACGAACTGCGCCGCCTCGACCAGCCCGATCGCCAACCACCGTTCCGGTCTCCATCCCGCCAAACCGCCCAATCAGCGCACGGCGCGAGCAGATTCGTGGCGAAACGCGAAACGAAAAAAGACGTGGATTATCTCATACGCCAAGTCTTCGAAGGCGAACGCAACACCGCCCGGCATCAGCTGCCCGGCCGGCGCGCTGCAGGCTTTTCTAATGTCCCGCTGCTGGCAGCAGGCGAATGGTCAGATCGCCCTGCACCTGGCTGCGGCACGCGAGGATAATGCCCTGTCGGCTTTCCGCCGCTGACAACGCGCCATCCGAATGCGTCAATGTGCCGACCTCCCCGGCAACGAGGCGGCATTTGCAAGCGCCACATGCTCCGCTCTGGCAACTGTAGGCAAACCGCACCCCACGCGACAACAAGGCCGTCAGCAGAATCTCGCCCGGCTCGACTATCAGTCGCCGGTCGAGGCCTTCAATGGTGACGACGGGTCGCGTCATCGATACCCTTTCGGCAGACGAAACTTCACCGCACGCCAACTGCGCGCAGCCGTGTCAGCCCCTCTTTTCGCTGCCACACAGCCTCCTTGCGCGCCCCAATCAATCCAGATCCCTCACGGTGCCGCGCCGCTTCTTGACTCCCGCACGCTTCTTCTTTTCGTCGACGCGCCTGCGTCGCGCCGCGAGGCTCGGTGCCGTGGGCTTACGGGGTTTCGGCGCGTGCGCCGCATGTGAAACCAGTTCAACCAGCCGGCGCAACGCGTCATCGCGGTTTCGCGTTTGCGAACGGAACCGCTGCGCCTGAATGACAAGCACCCCGTCTGCCGTCATGCGATTGCCGGCAAGTCTGGTCAGGCGCGACTTCACGGAGGAATCGAAACTGCGCGTGCGTGCGACGTCAAACCTCAGCTCGACCGCGGTCGACACCTTGTTGACGTTCTGCCCGCCAGGGCCCGACGCACGCATGAAATGCCACTCGAGCTCGCGCTCGGGAAGCGAAATACCGCCATTCACTCGTATCAACAACACCCTTTCAAAACATCCACAAAACATCCACCGGCACAACAGGACCGGAGACCACCGATTGTGCGCCGCACCAAAGCGCTATTAGTCAAGAAAAACAACCAAAACTCTTTCGCTCATTTGACTGCTCCTCTTGCCAAGAATGTGTCTAGGGACTACATTTGCACCGGGTTTCTCCTGTCGTTACCAACGACGCCAGCAAAGGTTCGCTGGCGACCAAGGTTAGCGGCTTTGGAGGATCTAATCCTAATTATGGGCTCAAGCCCATTTTCCGATAACACAACGGGAGAGAGTTATGAAACGTTGGACAAGCGCAGGTGCCGTCAAGGCTATTTCTGCGGCGGCCTTCGTCGGCTTTGCTTCCCAGGCGATTTCTGCAGACGTTACCTGGGACAGGCTTTTGAATGCCGATAAGGACCCGAACAACTGGGTCATGTATCACGGCGATTTCACCGGCTGGCATTTCAGCGGTCTTGATCAGATCAACACCGGAAACGTCAATAACCTGAAACTCGCGTGGCAGCACACACCGGGTTCCAGCAAGCGGGGCATTCAGTCCTTCCCGCTGGCCGTTGACGGCGTCGTCTACTACACCAGTTCTTCAGGTGCCGTTTGGGCGCTGAACGGAGCCACCGGCGCACCGATCTGGCACTATCAGGCCAAGATCGATCAGGAGCGCGCGGAAGGCACGTTCTACAACCCGTACAACCGCGGCCTGGCCATCGGTCATGGTCACGTCTACACCGCGACTACCGACGGTCGCATGATCGCCCTCGACAAGAACACCGGCGAAGTTGCCTGGGACAACGAGATCATGTCCGTTGCCAAGGGTAACAAGGGTTTCACCGGCGCACCTCTCATCGTCAAGGACAAGGTCATTGTCGGTGCGAACGGTGGTGAGCTTTCCGGCTGCTGCGGACCGATCTTCGCGGTTGACGCAATGTCGGGTGAAGTCGTATGGCAGTTCGACACCATCGGTGGCGACCAGCGCTCGCGTGATTCCTGGGGCAACGACTCCTGGAAGATCGGCGGCGGCGGTGGCTGGATGACCGGCTCCTATGACGCCAAGCAGAACACCGTTTGGTGGGGTACCGCTAACCCGGCTCCGGACTACGACTACATCGGTGAAGACTGGATGAACGCGGGTCCGCGTCCCGGCCTGAACCTGTACAGCTCCTCGGTTGTGGTGCTCGATGCCGACACCGGTGAACTGTCTGCCTACTTCCAGGAAATGCCGCACGACGCTTGGGACTTTGACTCGGCGACGGGCGAGTTCCTGCTGATGGAAAAAGGCGGCAAGCGCTACATGGTTCACCCGAACAAGGGCGGCATCATGTTCGTTTACGATCCCGACTCGGTCGGCGGCGGCAACGAACTGGCTGTGCACAATGCCTACATGGTCGGCGAAACCTACAACTACATCAAAGGCGTTACCAGAGACGGTCGTCTGGTTGGTCGTCGTGAACTGCCGGAAGGCAAGCACACCGACGTCTGCCCGGCAATTGACGGCGCGCTGTCCTGGAACACGGGTGCATTCAACCCGGGCCTGGGCCTGCACTACTTCGTGACCCAGGAATTCTGCTTCGACATCGAAGTGGTGAACCCTGAGCGTCCGGATGACTACTCGGGTCAAGCCTACTTTGGCGCGAGCTGGACTTCCAAGCCGCCCAAGCAGAAAGTTGACGGCACACCGGTGAACGCCGCCTACGGCACGCTGCAGGCACGCGATCCGCTGTCCGGCAAGATGAAGTGGCGCGTTGAGTTCAAGTACCCGGTACTTGCTTCTCTGCTGGCCACCAAAGGCAACCTGGTCTTCGTACCGGGCGCCGATGGCATGTTCAGCGCGTTTGACGCTCGTAACGGCAAGCTGCTGTGGCAACACAACAACGGCGTCGGCCACCACGGTGGCGTGATCTCCTACATGGTCGGCGGCAAGCAGTACATCGCTGTCGTGACCGGCTGGGGTTCACACGTTTCGGGTAACTTCCCGGGTCTGTTCGGTGAGCCGTTTACTTCCATGCCCACCGACGCCGGTAACCTGATGGTGTTCTCGCTCTGATATAGAGGTTCCAAGAACTTCGAAGTCAGACAACAGCAAGTCAATAGGGCGGGGGATTATCCCCCGCCTTATTTTTTGTGTCTCAATGCGATACCGTCTTGTCAGAATTGCGCTGTTACCCGGGAAGCGATGTTGCTTGAACAGCACCATAGTCCGGTGACCTCGTAAACCAGTCTTCTGGACAGACGTTAAAACAGGCAGGGGCCGAAATAAGCGGCCATACAGAATTGGGGAGATTTTTGATGTTTCGATTAGCCAACGTCTCGCGCGCTATCGTTTCAGTGGTTATTCCGGCGAGCTTCATTGCCGCTCAGCCAATACTGGCAGCCGCAGGAGAGGACCCGACCGAGGTCGCAGCGGCCATTGTTGACAAACAGTACAGTGAACAGGAAATGGACGTGAAACGACTGTTCGCATCGCGCTGCAGCTGGTGCCATCAGGGCTATGGAATGAAACAGGCTGATGGTCCTCGTCTGGCCGGAACCCTCCTTTCGCGCGACGAGGTAATGGATCGAATCGCCCGGGGCAGGTCACCGATGCCGGGTTTCCGGAAACAACTCAAGCCGTTTCAAATCGAAGCGCTGGCAGACTACATCAAGGCGCTTCCGACCGACTGACCACCGACTGACCTCTGTGCAGGCGAAAAAAAAAGCGGCCGCCTGGCCGCTTTTTTTCAACACGCCGTAGCTCAACGGCGTTTGAGCTTGAACTTGATCGGAAAGCCTTCGTACTCGCCTTTCCCCTCGAGGACCTTCCCGTCGCCAGTCAGTTTCGTGTTCGCGGTGAACACACCGGGGCCTTCCCCCGAAGCACTGAAACCGAAGCGATTGGCTTCTTTCGTCACCCCGGAGAGCTTCACCGCTTCCTCGCCGAAGTTATCGAGGTTCCTGAATTCGACCATACCGTTGCCGTCCGCTTCGATCTGCAGCATCATCGTGCCGCTGGTCATGCCCCGATACCACGGCCCTTGCCAGTCGCCGCTAAAATCGCCGGCGAACGCCGGAGGCAGACTGCCAACCCAGAATAACGCAGCCATCGCCGCCAGAAACGTCCTTTTCATACTTGCCCTCCAGATAGATTCCACTCCGCCTGTACGCCTGCGGTTCATGCGAATGATAGGACACCCCAGCATGGCGCAAGTTTTCACGATCAGCACAGGCTGCCAGTTTACCGTGCACGGGCATACTTCGGTCGATCCCGCCAGCCACCGTATAATCGCACGGTCGCACAATGCATTCCGTCCACCATTAACCAGCGCGCATGAATTTTTGCAGCAATTGCGGGGCACGTACAGTCGAGCGGATACCCGCTGGTGATACCCTGCTCCGCGCGGTGTGTGACCAGTGCAACACCATTCACTACCAGAACCCGAACCTTATCGTCGGCTGCATTCCGGAGTGGGATGATCGCATCCTCTTGTGCAAGCGGGCAATTGAACCGCGCATAGGGCTCTGGACGGTCCCGGCCGGCTTCATGGAGAACGGCGAAACGACCGCCGGCGGCGCGGAACGTGAAACCCTCGAAGAAGCAAACGCGCGCGTCGACATCATTGCCCCATACGCGCTCTACAACATTCCGCACATCAACCAGGTTTATCTGCTGTTCCGCGCGCGGTTGCTCGATCTGGATTTCTTTGCCGGATCCGAGACCCTGCAAGTCGAACTTTTCACGGAAAACGACGTGCCCTGGGACGACCTCGCTTTTGCAACGGTCCGTAATACCCTTCGGCACTACTTTGCCGATCGACGCAGCGGCGAATTTCGCTTCCACATGGGCACGATTGCCCCGATGCCCGCTCCACCCGATTCGTCACACGCCGTCAAGCCCGCAAGTTCACCTGAAAGGTAACCCCCGCCCGAAGAACACGCGGGGGCCTTCCCTTGGGCATCGCTGCTGCACGACTACCAGCCGGCTTCCTTTTCCGGTGAACTGGAGATTTTGTGGATGGCAAGGTCGGCACCCATGAACTCGTCGTCGGGGTCCAGACGGATACCTATTACCGCTTTCAGGACACCATAAACGATCACGCCCCCTACAAGCGCGACGGCGATGCCGAGCCCGGTACCCACGAGTTGCGACAGCAAGGAAACGCCGCCCAATCCGCCAAGCGCTTCGAGACCGAAAATACCTGCGGCGATGCCGCCCCACGCTCCGCACAAGCCATGCAGCGGCCAGACGCCAAGCACGTCATCGATTTTCCAGCGGTTCTGGGTCATCGTGAAAAACACCACGAACAGCACACCGGCAATCGCACCGGTCGCGAGTGCGCCCAACGGATGCATGATGTCCGAACCGGCGCATACGGCAACCAGCCCGGCCAATGGACCGTTATGAACGAAACCGGGGTCGTTTCGACCGGCAAACAACGCAGCCAGAGTTCCCCCGACCATTGCCATCAACGAGTTCAACGCAACGAGACCGCTGATCCCCTCCAGTGTTTGCGCCGACATTACATTGAAGCCAAACCAGCCCACCGTGAGCATCCACGCGCCAAGTGCCAGAAACGGGATGCTCGAAGGCGGATGCGCAGCAATCTGACCGCTTTGCTTATACCGGCCGCGGCGCGCTCCGAGCAGTAACACCGCCGCCAGCGCGATCCAACCGCCCATCGCATGCACGACGACGGACCCTGCAAAATCACGCATCGGCGCACCAAAACTCGACTCCAGCCATGCCTGAAAGCCGAGATTTCCGTTCCAGACGATGCCCTCGAAAAACGGATACACCAGCGCAACCAGGAAAGCACTGGCAATCAGTTGCGGATAGAACTTTGCTCGCTCCGCGATACCGCCGGAAATAATCGCCGGGATTGCCGCGGCAAACGTCAACAGGAAGAAGAACTTCACCAGTTCGTAACCGCTCTGCTCCGCCAGCGTCGCCGCACTCACCATGAACCCGGCGCCGTACGCAAGCGTGTACCCGACCAGAAAGTAAACGATCGTTGAAATGGAGAAATCGCAAAGTATCTTGACCAGGGCATTGACCTGGTTCTTCTTGCGTACCGTGCCAACCTCAAGAAAGGCAAAACCGCCGTGCATTGCCAGCACCATGATCGCGCCCAACAGAATGAACAATACGTCAGCCGCCGTATTCACCGACCCCATAATCCCCTCCTATTTTTATAGTTCAAGCTGGATAAACCGGTGTGCCGCATGCAAAACACGTTCCGATCAATCAAGTCTCTGTTTGTAAAGTAATTTCTCTTTCGTTATTTGAAATTCTGCACCACGCGGGTGCTTTTTTATCAGTTGACGCACCATTATGGTGCTCTCGTGCCCGAACGGCGCGTGACACCCCCACTGCTTGGTTCGCAATTTGCGAGGGGTTTATAGTGGCGTCGGCCGCACCCGTCGGCAAGCCGTCCTTCCAAACCACCTTGACCCGTAAGACATGTCCGCAAAGATCCAGCATCGAACAGACGAAACCACCCTGGGTGACCGGCCTCTGACCCTGGAGTGGGTGCTGCAGCAACTGGTCAAGGACGGGATCGTGGCCGCCGAGAGCGCAAAGCCATTGCAACAGGTTTCTCAAGTCCGCAAGAAGGCCAGTCACCCGTTGCTGACCGTCGCGGATCAGAAGTGGCCTGATCCACAAAAGCACAACAAACCCCTTACGCTGGAGCGCCTGACCGAGTGGCTGGCCCAGAAGACCGGGATCGCATACCGGCACATCGACCCGTTCAAGATAGATTTCGCGACCGTCACCAAACTTATCTCGAACGCCTACGCGTCACGCTTCCGCATACTGCCGCTCAGCGTAACGCAATCGGAAGCGGTGTTTGCGACTTGCGAGCCCTTCGTGCGCGACTGGGAAGATGAACTCGCCAAGGTGCTGCGCGTCAAGATAACGCGCGTGATCGCGAACCCTCGCGACATCGACAACTACCTGGTCGAGTTCTACAACCTGGCAAATTCGGTCCAGGGCGCGAGCAAGGAGCATGGCGCAAATCTGTCAGACATCGCCAACTTCGAACAACTCGTACAACTCGGACAAAGCGGCAACCTGGACGCAAACGACCAGCACGTCGTCAAACTGGTGGACTGGCTGCTGCAATATGCGTTCGAACAGCGCGCCAGCGATATTCACGTTGAACCCCGGCGCGAGTTCGCGAACGTTCGTTTTCGTATCGACGGCATCCTGCATCAGGTCTACCAGATTCCGATGCCTGTTATCGCCGCAATGACGAGCCGCATCAAGATACTCGGGCGCATGGACGTGGTGGAGAAACGCCGGCCGCAGGATGGTCGCATCAAGACACGAAATGCGGACGGTGACGAAATCGAACTGCGGTTGTCTACCATGCCGACCGCATTCGGCGAAAAATTCGTCATGCGAATATTCAACCCGGACGTGCTGCTCAAGGACTTTCGCCAGCTGGGCTTCTCCGGCAAGGACCGGGAGCGCTGGGAGAGCGTCGTTTCCCAACCGCACGGCATCGTTCTCGTCACCGGCCCAACCGGCTCGGGCAAGACCACCACGCTCTACTCGACGCTGAAACAGCTTGCCAAGCCCGAAGTCAACGTATGCACCGTAGAGGACCCGATCGAAATGATCGAACCCTCTTTCAACCAGATGCAGGTGCAATCGGGTATCGGGCTCACCTTCTCTTCGGGCGTGCGCACACTTTTGCGGCAGGATCCGGACATCATCATGGTCGGCGAGATCCGGGATCGCGAAACCGCCGAGATGGCGATTCAGGCCGCCCTCACCGGCCACCTCGTATTCAGTACGCTGCACACCAATGACTCTGCGTCGGCGATTACGCGCCTGCTCGACATCGGCGTACCGCCGTATTTGCTGCAGTCAACGATTCTAGCCGTCGTCGGCCAGCGATTACTCCGAACCTTGTGCCCTCACTGCCAGAAAAGCACGGCCATCGACGAGGCCGTCTGGCAGAGCCTGATCAAGCCATGGCAGTCCGAGAAGCCGGCGCGCGTAAACGAGGCTGGAGGCTGTCTCGAATGCCGGATGACCGGCTACAAGGGCCGGCTTGGAATTTACGAAATCATGACCATGACCAACGGCTTGCGTGATCATATTCGGGAAAATGCCGATGTCGAGGAGTTGCGCCAGCAAAGCTACCGCGACGGAATGAAACCCTTGCGCATCAACGGCGCCATGAAAATCGCAGCCGGCGTAACGACTGTCGAGGAAGTTCTCAGCATCACACCATCGCTGCCGACCGAGCTGCGGCAAGCGCCCAAAACCGTCAGCGGCTGATGTAAGGTTCAGTCTGACGCTGAACGCTTTTCTTCTCCGATCAGAAAAATGAAAGATTCCCTTAAACCGGGCCTGACGCACCGGCACGCCTTCACCATCCCCGAGACCAAGACCGTCCCGTACCTGTATCCCGAGTCGGACATGTTTCGCGAAATGCCGGCGGTCCTCGCAACTGGCTTCATGGTCGGGTTGCTTGAATGGGCCTGCATCGAATTGCTCCGCCCTCACCTCGACTGGCCGGCTGAGCAATCGCTGGGAACCCACGTCGACTTCTCCCATCTCGCCGCCACGCCGCCGGGACTCAAGGTTACGGTCGACGTCACGCTGGAATCGGTGGAAGGACGCAAGCTGGCGTTTTCAGTCGTCGCCCACGATGGATTCGACACCATCTCCACCGGCAGGCACGAGCGCGTCATCATCGACGCTGAACGCTTTCTCGGAAAGCTCGCGGCAAAACAGCAAGCGGCCAAAGCCTGAAGCGGCTCGCTGCTGCACGCCGGCTCAGCCCCGCCACCGGTGCCAGCGCCAGACCCGCAACTTGCCCTACTTCGTCAGGCGGCGCATGGCTCCCTGCAGCCCGTCGAGCGTCAGCGGATACATTCGCTCCTCCAGCAGATCGCCGATCATGCCGATCGATTCGTAATACGGCCAGCGCTCTTTCGGAGTCGGGTTGATCCAGACCGCCTTGTCATACACATCGAGCATGCGTTTCAACCAGACCGCACCGGCTTCTTCGTTGTGGTGCTCGACGCTGCCTCCCGGATAGGCGATCTCGTACGGACTCATTGCGGCGTCGCCGACGAACACCAGCTTGTAATCATGGCCGTACTTGTGAAGGATCTGCATCAGGGGGATACGCTCGGTATTCCGGCGCCGGTTGTCCTTCCAGACCGACTCGTAGACACAATTGTGAAAATAGAAATACTCGAGATGCTTGAACTCGGACCGGGCAGCCGAGAACAATTCTTCGCATGCACGCACGTAATCGTCCATTGAACCGCCCACGTCCAGAAACAGCAGAACCTTTACCGCATTGTGCCGCTCCGGAACCATCTTCAGGTCGAGATAGCCGGCATTGCGCGCAGTAGAGCGTATCGTGTCATCGAGATCAAGCTCCTCGGCCGCACCTTCTCGCGCAAAGCGGCGCAAGCGCTTCAGGGCCACCTTGATGTTGCGCGTTCCCAGTTCCACCGTGCCGTCGAGGTTACGAAACTCGCGCTTGTCCCACACCTTGACGGCACTTCGATTGCGCGAACCTTCCTGACCGATGCGCACGCCCTCGGGGTTGTATCCATAAGCACCGAATGGCGACGTGCCCGCCGTACCTATCCATTTCGAACCGCCCTGGTGGCGGCCACGCTGTTCTTCGAGGCGCTTTTTCAGCGTCTCCATCAGCTTTTCCCAGCCCCCCAGGGACTCGATCTGCTTTTTCTCCTCTTCCGACAACAGCAGTTCGGCCTGCCGCCGCAACCAGTCCATCGGTATCTCGGCAAACAAGTCATCCGGTAGCGCCTCAATGCCGCGGAAATACTCGCCGAACACCCTGTCGAAGCGGTCGTAATTCGACTCGTCCTTGACCAGCGAGGTGCGCGCGAGGAAGTAAAACTCTTCCATGCTGCCGGAGGCGACATGCTTCTGCAGGCCTTCGATCAGCGTCAGGTATTCCTTGATCGAAGCCGGCACACCGCCATCGCGGAGTTTCAAAAAGAATTCAGTCAGCATGCGATATCAAGCCGCCCGCTGTTGAACCTTGTGCCAATGGCGATCGATCAGCGGGCACGGCGCGACATGAACACCAGGCGCTCGAACAGATGCACGTCCTGCTCGTTTTTCAACAGCGCGCCCGCCAGCGGCGGAATCAGCTTGCGTTCGTCGTCCGAGCGCAGCGCTTCCGCGGAAACGTCCTCGGCCATCAACAGCTTGAGCCAGTCGAGCAGTTCCGACGTCGACGGTTTTTTCTTGAGCCCCGGCACTTCACGGATGTCGAAAAACACTTCGAGCGCTTCGCGCAACAGCATTTTCTTCACGCCCGGGTAATGCACATCGACAATCTGCGTCATCGTATCCTTGTCGGGAAAGCGAATGTAATGAAAGAAGCACCGGCGCAAGAACGCGTCGGGCAGATCCTTTTCGTTGTTGCTGGTGATGATGATGACCGGGCGGTTCTTCGCTTTCACCAGTTGCTGTGTCTCGTAGACATAGAACTCCATGCGGTCGAGTTCCCTGAGCAAGTCGTTCGGAAACTCGATGTCTGCCTTGTCCACCTCGTCGATCAGTACCACTGCGGGCGTGTCCGACTCGAAAGCTTCCCATAACGGCCCGCGCACGATGTAGTTCGCGATGTCGTGGACCCTGTCTTCTCCCAGTTGCGAGTCGCGCAACCGTGATACGGCGTCGTACTCGTAAAGGCCCTGTTGGGCTTTGGACGTGGACTTCACATGCCACTGGAACAACGGCCTGTTCAGGGATTTCGCCACTTCAACGGCGAGCATGGTCTTGCCTGTGCCTGGCTCGCCCTTGATGAGCAACGGCCTTTCCAGAGTCACGGCGGCGTTGACTGCCATCTTCAGGTCATCGCTCGCAACATAGCTATCGGTTCCCGAGAATTTCATGAATAAGAATGTCCGGCTGATTTAAGTATGAGCATTATACGGTTCGGATGAATTCCGGTTGGCCGGGCCGTTTATAATGCTGCGTCGGTCGCGGCCGCCATCAAACCGATTCCAACAGTACTGCGAGGACCCGAGTGCCAAAGTTAAACGCCAATCTTTCCATGATGTTCAACGAGGTCGATTTTCCGGACCGCTTTGAAGCGGCTGCCAGGGCGGGCTTCAAGGGCGTCGAATTCCTGTTCCCCTACGCTTACGAAAAAGCCTTGCTTGAAGACAAGCTCAAGAGCAACGGTCTCGAAATGGTGCTGTTCAACATGCCGCCCGGAGACTGGGATGCCGGCGATCGCGGCATGGCGTGCGACCCGGCCCGACGCGCGGAATTCCAGGACAACGTCGGCAAGGCTCTGGATTACGCGATCGCGCTCAACTGCAAGCAACTACACTGCATGGCCGGACTGAAGCCGCGCGGCACGGGCGACGAGCCAATGCGCGACACCTACATCGAGAATCTCCGTTTTGCCGGCAAGGAGCTGGCGAAGCACGGCATCACGTTGCTGATTGAAGCCATCAATACCCGGGACATTCCCGGCTTCTTCCTGAATTTCTCGGCGCAAGCGTTCGATATCATGCACTACGCGAACGTGCCGAACCTCGCCTTCCAGTACGACATTTATCACATGCAGATCATGGAGGGCGACCTTGCCCCGACAATCGAAAAGAATCTGTCGAAGATCGGGCATATGCAACTGGCCGACACACCCGGGCGCCATGAACCCGGCACCGGCGAAATCAATTACCCGTTTTTGTTCGGCTTCATCGACCGTATCGGCTACACGGGGTGGGTCGGTTGCGAGTATCGCCCCGCCGCAAGGACCGAAGATGGTCTTGGGTGGGCAAGGCAGTACCTGTAACTTAATGCTGGGCGAACCCGAGGCGATGCACCACCGCAAATGCCGCAAATCGGCATTGCGGCCGCCGCGTTGCCTCAGGGTTGACTTCACAAGCCATCATGCAAGGAGCTTGACGTGAACATCGGATTCATTGGACTGGGCATCATGGGCAAGCCCATGGCTGAGCACCTCATCAACGGCGGGCATACGCTATATCTGCATTCGCGTAGCGGCGTGCCCGGAGATCTGGTCAAGGCGGGCGGCAAAGCCTGCAAGACGGCCGCGGAAGTAGCGAGCAAATCCGAGGTCATCATAATGATGGTCCCGGACACACCCGACGTCGAAAAGGTACTGTTTGACGAACACGGTGTTGCTGACGGCCTGTCAAAGGGCAAGATCGTTGTCGACATGAGTTCGATCTCGCCGATCGCAACGCGGGATTTCGCCGAGCGCGCCGGCAAACTCGGTGCGGACTACGTCGACGCGCCCGTCTCCGGCGGCGAGGTCGGCGCGAAGAATGCCGCGCTGACCATCATGGTCGGCGCAAAGGAAGCAACCTTCGAAAAAGTCAAACCGCTGTTCGAACTCATGGGCAAGAACATTACGCTGGTGGGCGACATCGGTGCCGGTCAGGTATGCAAGGTCGCCAATCAGATCGTGGTCGCGCTGAATATCGAAGCCGTGGGCGAAGCGCTGCTGCTCGCTTCCAAGGCCGGCGTGGATCCGGCCAAGGTGCGCCAAGCCCTGATGGGCGGCTTCGCTTCTTCCAAGATCCTGGAGATTCACGGCGAGCGAATGATCAAGCGCACCTTCGATCCGGGCTTTCGCATTGAGTTGCACCAGAAAGATCTCAACCTCGCACTTTCCACCGCGCGCGGGCTCGGCATGAGTCTTCCCAACACGGCAACCGCGCAGGAATTGTTCAATGCCTGCCAGGCACACGGCGGAGCCAAATGGGACCACTCGGCCATGGTCAAGGCACTGGAAATCCTGGCCAATCACGCTGTGGCGAAATGACTCCCGAGCCAAGAGCATTGCTCCGTCAACTTTTCGACACCGCGGTCGCGGCCGCATTGCCGGAAAAATCGATCAGGCAATTCCTGCCGTCTCCTCCCAAAGGCAGGACGATCGTCATCGGGTGCGGCAAGGCCGCTGCGGCGATGGCAAGAGCGGTGGAGACGCACTGGCACGAACGACTCGAGGGACTGGTCGTCACCCGGTACGGCCATCGCGTGCCGACACAGCGCATCGAGGTTGTCGAAGCCGCCCATCCGGTGCCCGATGCAGCCGGCCTCGATGCAGCCAAACGCATGCTGGAGATGGTCCGGGACCTGTCGCGGGACGATCTGGTTCTGTTTCTGGTTTCCGGCGGCGGCTCGGCGCTACTCACCCTGCCCGCTGCCGGCATCACGCTCGAAGACAAGCAGCGAATCAACACGGCATTGCTCAAGAGCGGCGCCAACATTACGGAAATGAACTGCGTGCGCAAGCACATCTCGGCAGTCAAGGGCGGCAGACTCGCCGCCGCGGCCGCGCCCGCCAGGGTTGTCACGCTCGCCATCTCCGACATTCCCGGGGACGACCCCGCGGTGATCGCCTCGGGACCAACGGTAGCGGACCCCACCACGTTTGACGACGCCATCGCGATTCTCGAGAAGTACGGCATCCGCGAACCCGCCAGCGTGATCTCGCATTTGCGCGCTGCCGGAGAGGAAACTCCCAAACCCGGCGACCCGCGGCTGGGCAACTGCGAATTGCATATGGTCGCTGCGCCGCAGATGTCGCTGCAAGCGGCCGCCGCCATTGCCAAAGGCTTTGGTGTCACCCCCCTGATTCTTGGCGACGCCATCGAGGGCGAAGCGCGGGAAGTCGCCCTGGTACACGCCGGCATCGCACGCCAGGTGCTGCGTCACGGCCAGCCGGTAGCTGCGCCCTGCGTTCTCCTGTCCGGCGGCGAGACAACCGTGACCGTGCGTGGCTCCGGGCGCGGCGGGCGCAACGCCGAGTTCCTGCTGGCGCTGGGGATAGCGCTCGATGGCGCAGAGCGCGTCTGGGCATTCGCAGGCGACACCGACGGCATCGATGGCACCGAAAACAATGCCGGGGCGATTGTCGGCCCTGATACGTTGCGGCGCGCGAGAGAACTGGGGATGGACGCGAAAAGCATGCTTGCCGATAATGACGGCTACAGCTTCTTCCGCAGCCTGGGCGATCTGGTGATTACCGGGCCGACCATGACCAATGTCAACGATTTCCGCGCAATACTGATCGGCGCGCAGTGATCGGGCCGCAACGCGCACGCACCTGACGCAGCACAACCACAGGACGAACATGGGCAAACCCGACGACTTCCCGGCCGAAACGGTCAAACCGCTGATTTCCAAAGCGGAGCTGGTGGAGCGCCTGCTCGCCGTGCTGCCCACGGAATCGCTGCTGCACGACCGCGAAGAGCTCAAGCCATTCGAGTGCGACGGGCTGAGCGCCTACCGGCAAATACCCCTCGCGGTGGCGCTGCCGGAAACCGAGGGACAGATCCGCGCTGTGCTGAAGATCTGTCACGAAGGGCGCGTGCCGGTTGTGTTCCGCGGCGCCGGAACCGGGCTATCGGGGGGCGCCCTGCCGTACGAACACGGCCTGCTACTCGGTTTGTCCAAACTGAAGCGTATCCTCGAGGTCGATCCGCAGGCGCGCATGGCGCGCGTGCAGCCGGGCGTGCGCAACGCGGCAATCTCGGAGGCGGCAGCACCCCACGGCTTGTATTACGCACCTGACCCATCGAGCCAGATTGCCTGTTCGATCGGCGGCAACGTCGCCGAGAACTCGGGCGGGGTGCATTGCCTGAAATACGGCCTGACAGTAAACAACATCATGAAGGTGCGCTTCGTCACGATTGACGGCGAATTGCTCGAAATCGGCAGTGACGGGCTCGACTCGCCAGGTTATGACCTGCTCGCGCTGATCACCGGGTCCGAAGGCTTGCTCGGCGTCGTTACCGAAATTACCGTCAAGTTGCTGCCGAGTCCGGTCAAGGCGCAGGTTGTTCTTGCCGCTTTCGACGACGTCGCCAAGGCGGGCCAGGCTGTCGCCGACATCATCGGGGCGCGCATCATCCCGGCGGGACTTGAGATGATGGACAAGAAGGCAACCGGCGCGGTCGAGCAATTCATCGGCGCCGGCTACCCGCTCGACGCCGCGGCGATCCTGCTGTGCGAATCCGACGGGACGGAAGAAGAGGTTGCCAGCGAAGTCGCACGCATGACGGAAGTGCTGAAAGCCGCGGGCGCAACCCAGGTGCGCGTTTCAAGCAACGAAGCCGAACGGCTCAAGTTCTGGGCGGGACGCAAGTCGGCATTCCCCGCCGTGGGGCGCATCCTGCCGGATTACTTCTGCATGGACGGAACGATTCCGCGCAAGCAGCTTCCGAAGGTGCTCAAGCGAATCTCCGAACTCGAAGAAACCTTCAATCTGCAGTGTGCCAACGTATTTCATGCCGGCGACGGCAACCTCCACCCGCTGATCATGTTCGACGCCAATGACGAGGATCAGCTCCACCGCGCTGAGAAATACGGCGCTGCGATTCTCGAACTGTGCGTCGAGGTCGGCGGCACCATCACCGGCGAGCATGGCGTTGGCATCGAGAAGATCAATCAGATGTGTGTCCAGTTCCGGACCGCCGAATTGAACACCTTCCACGCCATCAAGCACGTTTTCGACGAACACGGACTGCTCAATCCGGGCAAGGCGGTGCCGACGCTTCAGCGTTGCGCCGAGTTCGGTGCCATGCACGTGCACCGGGGCGAGGAGAAGTTTCCCGACCTGCCGCGATTCTGAGCGACGCGTTCAGGCAAGGTAGCGGCACGGATTGAACGAATGAATGAGAAACCCGCCGACAAGGACGCGGTGCCGCAGCATGATCGGTAACTGCGCAGCGAAGCGGCGAATTGTAGTTACGGCTTTCCGGTTGCGGTAACAACGCGACAGGTTTTCCCGAGACGCCACGGTTGTTACCTACCATCGGCTTCCCGGCGCCCTGTGGTTGATGTTTACCCACTGGAGCTGATTTTTTGTTTGGTGAACCAGATTGTCAGAAATCATCCAGCAGTTCCAGCAAACCATTGCATCGGCGCAGGCTGAAAAGCGCGCACTGCGCATTCGTGGCGGTGGCTCAAAGGACTTTTACGCAGTGCGGCTCGATGGCGATGTCATCGACACGCGAGCGTATAGCGGTATCGTCGAATACGAACCCACCGAACTGGTATTTACCGCGCGGGCGGGCACGCCGCTGCGCGACGTCGAAGCAACGCTTGCCGAGCAAGGCCAGATGCTGGCCTTCGAGCCGCCGCATTTTGGCACCGAGGCTACGTTTGGCGGCTGCATAGCCGCGGGGTTTTCCGGGCCCAGGCGCGCCTATCTGGGGTCGGCGCGCGATTTCGTTCTCGGAGTACGGCTGCTGAACAGCGCCGGCGAAGATCTTCGCTTCGGCGGACAGGTGATGAAGAACGTCGCCGGCTACGATCTTTCGCGCTTGTTGACGGGTTCTTTTGGCACGCTTGGCCTGATACTCGAAGCCTCGGTCAAGGTGTTGCCGATTCCCGAAACCGAGCAAACGCTCCGGCTGGAAATGAACGAGACGCAGGCCATCGAGACAATGAACCGGTGCGCCGGGCAGCCGCTGCCGCTTTCGGCAACGTGTTTCGTGGACAAAAGCCTGTATATCCGGCTGTCGGGGGCAGCCTCGGCAGTAGCAGCCGCGCAAAAGCATCTGGGCGGCGAGCCGGTCGATAGCGAACCGTTCTGGCAGTCGGTTCGCGAGCACACGCATCCGTTCTTCGCTGAAACGCAGGCGCAATGGCGCCTATCGATCAAGTCGACAACCGCGCCGCTGGACCTCGGCCCCACGCTGATCGAGTGGAACGGCAGCCTGCGCTGGATCTCGGGTGACGGCGAACTCGACACGATCAACGGCAGTGCGCGCAACTGCGGCGGCTATGCAACCCTGTTCCGCAGAGCCGGGGAAGCCGACGCCATCCAGCGCTTGCAACCCGGCATGCTGGCGTTGCAACGGAAAATCAAACAGGCGATGGACCCGGCAGGTATTTTTGGTCCCCGGCGTCTGCATGACGGGTTTTGATTCCCGGTCACTGCAGCGGAACCGGCGCATGATCTCCACGTACAGAATGGCTGGCATGCGTCAACGCCCCGCCCTACCCGAACAGACAACATGAAAACCAATCTCGCCGAGTCGATTCGCAACACGCCCGAAGGCAAGGAAGCCAACGATATCCTGCGCGCCTGCGTGCATTGTGGCTTTTGCACCGCCACTTGCCCTACCTACCAGTTGCTTGGAGACGAACTGGACAGCCCGCGCGGCCGGATCTACCTGATCAAGGAAGTGCTCGAAGGCAACGCCGTCACCGGGAAAACGCAACTGCATCTGGATCGCTGCCTCACCTGCCGGTCCTGCGAAACCACATGCCCGTCGGGCGTGCGCTACGGGCGGCTGGTTGACATCGGCCGCGGCATCGTCGAACGACACGTCAAGCGTGCACCCGCAGACGCCGCCAGGCGCGCTCTTCTGAACAAGGTTGTCCCGAATCAGACCGTATTCAAACCGCTGCTCAGGCTCGGCCAGGCGTTCCGGCCACTCCTGCCCGGCTCATTGCGCGCGAAGGTTCCAGCGACAGCCGCGCGCAACACGGAATGGCCGTCCGTCCGGCACGCGCGCAAGATGCTCGTCCTCGACGGCTGCGTGCAACCCGTGCTTGCGCCCGACATCAATGCCGCAACGGCGCGGGTACTGGACCGAATCGGCATTTCTCTGGTCAAGGCACCCTCCGCCACCTGCTGCGGCGCCGTCACCTTTCACCTGAACCGGCAACACGAAGCGCTGGATTACATGCGGCGCAACATCGACGCCTGGTGGCCGTTCATCGAGGAAGGCGCCGAAGCCATCGTGATGACCGCCAGCGGTTGCGGCACCATGGTGGCAGAGTATGGCCACCTGCTTGCCGACGATCCCGCCTACGCGGCCAAGGCAAAGCGCGTCACGGAACTTTCGCGCGACATCAGCGAAATCATCACCGGGCAAACAGAAAGCCTCGGGCAAGCGCTTGGCGCCACACCCGCGTTCGATGGCGGAAGCAAACCGCGCGTTGCGTTTCATTCGCCGTGTTCGCTGCAGCACGGGCAGCAGATTCGCGGCAAGGTCGAAGCACTGCTGGAAATGTCAGGTTACCAACTGACCACCGTGGCCGACTCGCACTTGTGCTGCGGATCGGCAGGGACGTACTCGATACTTCAGGAAGCGCTTTCAAAGCGCTTGCTGAAAAACAAGGTAACAGCGCTTGAGGCCGGCCAGCCGGTCGCCATCGCCACGGCCAACATTGGTTGTCTGACGCACATTCAGGGTGGAACCGGACTACCGGTGAGGCACTGGATCGAACTGTTGGACGAACGGTTGACTGTGTAGCTGCGCTGTTTACGAAGACACTCAAACAGGAGGAACAACAATGTCGAAAACAGTATTGATTACGGGTGCCACTTCCGGATTCGGGAAGGCGTCGGTTCACCGCTTTGCCAACTCCGGCTGGCGCGTCATTGCAACCGGGCGCCGCGCCGAACGGCTGCAGGAACTGGTCAACGAACTCGGTGCCGACAAGGTCCACCCGGCTGCCTTCGACATTTGCGATCCGGCCGCGATGGACAATGCCCTGGCGAAGCTGCCGGCCCCGTTCAAGAATGTCGATCTGCTGATCAATAATGCGGGCCTCGCGCTCGGCACGGCGCCCGCACAGGAATCCGATCTCGACCAATGGAACACCATGATCGACACCAATGTGCGCGCCCTGATCACGCTTACGCACAAATTGCTGCCCGGCCTGATCAAACGCAAAGGCGCAATCATCAATATCAGCTCGGTGGCGGCCAGCTATCCGTATCCGGGCGGTAACGTCTACGGCGGAACAAAAGCGTTCGTCGTTCAGTTTTCGCTGGGACTGCGCTCCGATCTCCACGGCACCGGCGTCCGCGTGACCAGCGTGGAACCCGGCATGGCCGAGACGGAATTCACACTGGTTCGCACAAAAGGCAATCAGGAAGCCTCCGACAAGCTCTACAAGGGCGCAAACCCGATGACGGGCGAGGATATCGCCGATACCTTGCTCTGGATTGCCAGCCTGCCGGCCCACATGAACATCAATCGCATCGAATTGATGCCGGTGAACCAGTCCTTCAGCCCCTTCCAGGTCTATCGCGTCGGGAATTAGCGCCGCATTCGCGGGCACGCCCCCGACGGCCGGCGAGGGCTGCGCTTGGGCCGGCGGCCGAGCCGTGTAAAATAGCCGGCGTGCCGATACGGCCGCCTCAGGCTGGCGTTCCCGCAGTCCCGCAATTTCGGGGGAAGAATCTGTGCGACGTATGGCAACGTAACTGTGCAATGCATTGTGCAGAATCGATGCATGACGACTTTTCTAGAATACTCACGAGGAGGAGAACCCGCTCATGAAAGCATTACTGAAACTGGCATTGGCAAGCTTTGCCATCCTGACTTTCTCGGCTCAGGCCGAAAACACCCTGAATTCCTACGCTTCGATGCGGATCAACTCGACGGCGTCGAGCGTATGGGAAGTGGTCAAGGATTTTGACGGCCTGGAGAACTGGCTTCCGGTATTCTCGGCAGCCGACTACAAATCCGGCGGTAACAACGAGGTAGGCGCGGTTCGCACCCTGACCATCAAGGATGGCCCAAGCTTCGATGAAGTGCTGATTGCGTGGGACGCGCAGGAGCGCACGTATACCTATCAGGTCATCGACCCGGCCCCGCTTCCGGTCAAGAGTTACGAGTCAACATTGACGGTCACACAGCTCGAGCCTGGAGTCGTCGACATTACCTGGATCAGTGCCTACCAGAACAACTCCAACGGCGAGATGACGGACGAAGACGTGATCGCATTCATCAATGGCGTCTACAAGACCGGACTGGAACAAGTCAAGGCAATGACCGCCTACTGATTCGCTGTCAAGCTGCCGGTTGCGCGCATCGGGCAGTCGCAGAATCACGAGGGGCCGGCGTCTTCGCCGGCCCTTTTCGTTCCTGCAGCACTCAATGCGCGCATCATCCGTCGAGGGCAGCGAGAATCCGCTGGAAGAAGGCGTCCGCAAATGCCGCATCCAGCCAGCGCACGACCAGCACCATCTGCCGTTCGGGTTCGACCCAGGTAAACGACCCACCGGCGCCAATCGCAAACAGACTGCTTTCCGGTACTGAGGAAAACATTCGCCGCTGGTGGTTACGCCAGACGAGGTATCCGTAGAACGGTGCAATCGCGCATGGCCTGCACATGCGCGCGATCCAGCCGGCGGAGACCACCTGCTTGCCGCCCGCCCTGCCTTCGTTCAGCAGTAACTGGCCAACCAGCGCCTGGTCAAAGCTGTTGATCGAGACACCACCGCCCCAGTGGCTGCCACCGGGCACCGATTGCACGCGCCGGCCATTGAGTTCAACCCAGGCGTTGTCGTAGCCTTCCCAGCGCCAGTCGCGGCTCGCACCGACCGGCTCCATGATGGCTTGCGCAAACACCTCGGGGAGCGGCTGGCCAAACAGATGCATCAGCGCCAGAGAGAACTGGTTGATACGCACGTCGTTGTATTCCCAGAACGTACCGGGAGACTTCAGCGGTCGCGGTTCGCCTTTCCTGCCCGCTGCAGCGCTGCCCTGAAACGGCAGCACCCGGTAGCGGTCAACCTGATCGGGCAAGCCAAAGCACTCACCCTCCCACTCGCTGGTTTGCTGCAGCAAATGCTCCCATGTCACCCTGGCGTTCCTGCCTTCGTCGAATCCGATCCCCGGCACACGCTCGCAAACCGGCTCGTTTACGTCGGGAAGCAATCCTCGATCATGGGCAACGCCCGCCAGCAGTGCCAGATAGGTTTTCGCCACGCTGAACGTCAGGTCGGCCCGCGCCGGCTCGCCCCACGACAACACGGTTTCGCCACGGACGACAATCGTGCCGGACACGGGACCGCGCGCGTGAACCGGCCCCAGCAACCGGTTCCACGGCGGAGGGTCTTCCAGATGAATTCCCCACGGTCCGCTGGTATCCCTGCTCCAGGCCGTCTCGTGCGCCACGGCAAACGCTATTGCCTGATCCAGGTCACTCCGACTCATCGTATTGTCCCAATCGAAAACCGCACGCAGGAGAAACTCCGCATGGCCGCGCATGGCCGCATTGCGGCATGCGGCATTTCAGGCGACTATCCGTGAATCCGGCAATCGGCGCAATATGACAAAGGCGAAGTACGATGAAGATTACCGATATCGAGGTTTTACAACTCGAAGGTCCGCGGCTCGAACACCCAATGAAGCCGGCATGGACGCCGGGTGGAGAATGGCGAAGCTGGGGCGGCACGATCGTGAGGGTGTTGACCGATGAGGGCATTACCGGCATCGGTTCGCCCGGCTACTCGGTCTCGCCGCTGATTGAATCCTGGATCAAGCCGCAACTCATTGGCACCGATCCTTTCGCGCTTGAGCGGCATGCGCGCGTGTTTCGCAACGCAGGCGCCGGGTGGGGTGTCGAGATTGCGCTATGGGACATCATCGGCAAAGCCTGCGGCCAGCCTCTGTACAAACTGTGGGGGGGATTTCGCGATCGCATGCCCGCCTATGCGTCCTTCATCGAAGTCGGAACGCCGGAACAGCGGGCTGACGATGTGCTGCGCGTCAGCGCGGAGGGCTGGCGGGCCGCCAAACTGCGCATCCACGCACAAACGATCGAACAGGACATCGCGCAGGTCGAAGCGGCACGCCTCGCCATTGGCAATGACTTCACGTTGATGGCCGATGCAAACCAGGCGCAACAACCCGGCACCCTGCAGCCCGCCGAAGGTCCGGTTTGGCGCTACGAACGCGCACTGCAAACCGCCCGTGAACTGCAACGCCTTGGCGTGTACTGGCTCGAGGAACCGCTCGGCCGCTACGATCTGGACGGTCTCGCCAGGCTCGCCAACGCGGTTGACATTCTCATTGCCGGCGGCGAGAACAACACCGGCTTGCACGAGTACCGCTGGCTGATCGACCGCGGCTGTTACGACGTGTTACAGCCCGAAGCGATGGTCGGCGAAACGATGTCGCAGCTTCGCAAGGCCTGCGCCTATGCCGAAATGCACCACAAGCTGTGCGCCCCGCATCACGGCGGCGGCGGTCTCGGATTCATCGCGCATCTTCACCTGTGCGCGGCGATCCCGAACTGTCCCTACGTCGAGGTCTTTCACGACCCGGCCGGCTTCAGCAGCAAGCTTTTCCAGTGGTATCTGGCCGAACCGCTCGAACTCGACCCATCCGACGGCTGCATGGCGTTGCCGCAAAAACCCGGTCTGGGTGTCGAACTCGACGAGGACAAGATAAAGCGCTTTGTCGCCGCGAATTGAGCAGGCAACACACGCGGAAGGCCCGCAGGACGATCCGTGCTGGCGCGCTCAACCCCACACGGATCGAACGGACATCAAGGCGCCGCCACGCGCACGTGTCGGCAAACAGACGGTTTAATCGCGTTCGCTCTCACCGTCGATGACGCGCCCGCCCGGCGGATTTTCGCGCAGGTTCCGGCGCAAGTCGCGGGTTTTCCACCACACATAGATGACCGCGATCACGATGATCACCGCGACAACCGCCAATGCCAACACAGAGAACATGAACGCCACGACCAGCGCCACGGCTCCGATCATGGCGGCAAAGATTTTCGCCAGCAGGCCCGGCGGTTCGATCTCGCCCGGCACGTCCCGGACGGTAATTCTGACTCGTCGCTGATATTCTTCTTGCATGGATCACCCTGTGGTTTTTGGTCATATTGCGCCGCGCCGGGACGATTTCAAGTCCGCGACGTGTTCAGGCGCATGGCGGCCGCGTAAACGGTCCGAATTCCGCGTTGTCAACGGTTGCCCGTACCCCTGTGCACGCCAAAACGTGCCGATCCCGGGTATGCTTTGCCTGTTCGAGTGCAACTAAGGCCAACGGTTCCTTGCCGGCGCCTGATCCGCTCTCGTTACCCGATCCGGCCCGCCAGACTCAGGCGGCCGTGCCGGTTCGAAGTTCACGTTCCAACGGGAAGACCAAATGAAATCAGCACAACTCACCGCGATCGGCCCGGCCGAGAAAACCGTTAAATGCATCGATGTCTCTGATCCCGGCAAGCCCGGCAAGGGCGAGGTACTGGTTGACATCGTCGCATGCTCTATCAATCCGGCCGATATCCTCATGATCGAAGGCAATTATGCGTCTGTGCCCGAAACGCCCTGCGCGCTCGGCATCGAGGGCGCCGGAACAGTCGTGGCCGTCGGCCCGGAAGTCAGCGGCCTGAAAGCCGGTGACAAAGTCATGAGCCTGGCCCGCACCAACTGGGTCCAACAGATTCGCGACAAGGCGGAAGCATTCGTCCGCTTGCCGGCGGAAGTTGAGCTTTCGCAGGCAGCCATGCTGAAGGTCAATGTGGCCACTGCACATCTCATGCTGACCCGCTATGTACCGCTGTCAAAAGGCGACTGGGTGATACAGGATGCCGCCAATTCGGGCGTCGGAGTCGATCTGATCCGGCTTGCGCACGCCGATGGCCTTCGCACCGTAAACATCGTTCGCCGCAGCGAGCTGATCGAACCCCTGAAGCAACTCGGCGCCGACGTTGTGGTGGTCGACGGCCCCGACCTGGCGCAACGCGTCGCAAAGGAAAACGGCGGAGCACAGATCAAGCTCGGCATCGATGCCGTTGGTGGTTCCGCCATCGGCCGGCTCACCGACTGCGTCGGCGACGGCGGGACGGTTGTCAATTACGGCCTGCTGTCCGGGAAACCATGCGAGATCAACGCATTCAATTTTGTTTTTCGCGATATCACGGTGACCGGTTTCTGGTTGGCCAAACTGATGCGCGGCATGCAATTCGGCGAGATCCAGGCGATGTACGCACAGCTTGCGCAACGCCTCGTCGACGGCACCATCCACGTTGACATCGAGGCAAGTTACCCGCTGGACAAGATTGCCGACGCCATGGCGCACGCGAAACGCGAATCGCGCGGCGGAAAGATTCAATTACGGCCCAACGGCTAGCGGCGGCGCGTGCGGCGTACGCGATCCGCAAGGGGGAACAACAACTCGTTGGTTCTCAGGAAATCAGGGGCTCGCCGGCCAGTTCGGCCGTAAGGCCTTCGGCATAAGCCTCTTCAGGCGAAAACGCGTCCAGTGTCTCGGCCACGACCTGCGTGCCTTCGACCCGGGCGATGTGAAACAGCGCGTCACCCTCATAGATCAGCGGCAGGTTCGTACGGCCGATCACGATGCCGTTCCAGGGCGACTTGACCTCAACCTCATCATCCCCGAAGGCATTGGCGATGCGGGCCAGGCTTCCACCGGCGCGAACCTGTGCGCCGAGTCCGGCGCTGGCCCGGAGGATTCCACTGGCCGGCGCACGCAGCCACGTCGTTGACCGGGCAATGATCGGCTCGAAAGGTTTGGCCGTGCCCCGGGCGAGATGGAGCATGCCAAGGCCTCGCATTACCCGCATGATGCCCTTGACGCCCGCACGAATTGACATTTCGTCGAACCGCAATGCCTCGCCCGCTTCGTATACGATCAGGGGCACGCCATGACTCCTGGCCGCCTGGCGCAGGCTGCCGGCCCGCAAACTCGCATTGATCACCACCGGCACACCGAAGTTCAGCGCCATGCGCGAAGCATCCGCGTCGTCCAGATCAGCGCGCACCTGCGGATAATTGCCGCGGTGAATGGCGCCGGTGTGCAAATCGATTCCATGGCTGCATTTCGCAACGACCTCGCTGAGGAACAGATGCGCAATCCGGGATGCCAGTGATCCCTGCGGCGAACCCGGAAACGAGCGGTTCAGATCGCGCCGGTCGGGCAAGTACCTTGACTGCGAGATGAAACCAAACATGTTCACTATCGGCACGGCAACCAGCGTGCCGCGCAGACGCCGCAGTGCACTCAGTTTGAGTACCCGCCGAATGATCTCCACGCCGGAAATCTCGTCGCCGTGAATGGCCGCGCAAACAAGCAGCGTCGGGCCCGGATGTTTTCCGCAAACCACCTGCACCGGCATCGATACCGGTGTACTGGTGGACAAATCGGTGACCGGCAACTCGATAATGCGCCGCTCACCCGGTTGCAGTTGCACGCCGCCGATCGAGAACGGCCTCATTGGCGACTCACCCACGTCCTCGCGTCCTCGTCCTGTATGGCTTCGCGTTCTTTTCCAGGAATTCGATGATTTTTTCCGCAACATCAATTCCTGTCGCTTTCTCCACGCCCTCCAGCCCGGGTGACGAGTTGACCTCCATCACCACCGGCCCGTGATTTGAACGCAGCATATCCACGCCGCATACATTCAGGCCCATGATGCTCGCGGCACGCACCGCGGTGGACCGCTCTTCCGGCGTAATCTTGATCGACTTCGCCTTGCCGCCACGATGCAGGTTGGAGCGAAAGTCCCCCTCGGCGCCCGATCTCATCATCGACGCGACGACCCTGTCGCCCACCACCAGGCACCTGATGTCGCTGCCACCCGCTTCCTTGACGAATTCCTGAACCAGTATGTTCGCCTTCAGGCCGCCAAAAGCCTGGATCATGCTCTTCGCGGCGGCCGGTGTCTCGCCAAGCACGACGCCGATTCCCTGCGTGCCTTCCAGCAACTTGATGATGACCGGCGCCCCGCCCAGCATGTCGAGGATGTCCTCGGCCTGGCTGGTGGCATGAGCGAACACGGTCACCGGCAGGCCGATGCCGCCGCGCGCCAGCAGTTGCAGGCTGCGCAGTTTGTCGCGCGAGCGGCTGATCGACACCGATTCATTCAACGGGTAGACGCCCATTACCTCGAATTGACGCAACACGGCAGTACCGAAAAATGTGATCGAGGCACCAATTCGCGGAATGACGGCATCGAATCCTTCCAGGATTTTTCCCTTGTAATGCATTTCAGGGCGGTGGGAGGCAACGTTGATGTAAACCCCCAGCGTATTGATCACCTGGATCTCATGGCCACGAGCTTCGGCTGTTTCTACCAGCCGCCGATGCGAGTACAGCGTCGGATTCCGGGCCAGCATTGCAATTCTCATCGGTCGTCCTTTTGCGGTGCAGGTCGCTTCACGCGTTTAAATCGGCCCAGTTTATAAGAACTTCCGGGGTCCACGAGCAGCCGGCGGCGCAATGCCTGCCTGCCGAGCAACATCCGGAATCCCATCTCATCGCGATTGGTCAACGTAACCTCGATCGGCCACTCGAGTTGACCAATCCGCAACAAGGTCTCGATGACGTAGCGACGCTCCCGTTGCCCGCTCGAACTGGTGATCAAGCGCTCGTCCACCAACGGCGCTTCGCACAAGATCTCGGGGGTGGACTGACGTTGCATCGGATGCAGGTAGAAGCGCAGGAAGCTGCGCCCGTCTTTCGAAAAATCATGGATTTTGAATGCGTGAAGGGCGGACGTGCGCGCCCCGGTATCAACCTTGGCGTTGATACGGTCAATTCCAAGTTCCGGCAGCGCAACCCATTCACGCCAACCGACGGTGATCTTGTCCACGATCAACTCTCGCGATCCGCCCCAAAAACGCAAGACGAAGACATTCTTGACGGCATTGGCAGCAGCCTACCCGAAACCATCGGCGAATGCCCGGCCATCGATGAACCAGCTTGCGCCAACTTGCCTTGCCGCCACGGAGCCCGGCACGCGTCGATTGAATCTACCAGACCCTGAGCTTGAACTGCAGCGCGACTGCACCGTAGACATGGTCTTCGATCGTCGGAATGACCGTCACATTGAACCCCAGCCGGTCGCCCTGTACCGCCAGCACCGGAAGCACGACGGCGAACCAGCCGCCATCCTTGTTGCGCGGGTAGCCATCCAGTCCCGCGGCGACCACGCCGAGAGAAACATCCGCCCCGGCGACGTCCCAGTGCAAGGGACGCCACTCGTAGCCGAAATAGCGCGAGCGCTCATCCTCACTGTTAATGAAAGTCCCCGCCATCAATGCGTGGTTGGCCTTCAGCTCCATTTCCGCACCGAAACCCCAGTTATCTTCGCGCAAATCGATATCGCGGTCGAAATGGTAGGTGAGAAAACCGGGGTTCAACCAGACCTTGGGATACGCGTCCTGTGCATTGGCGCCCGACGCCCCGATAGTCAAACCACACGTGGCAATAACTGCCATTGCCGCGCGCAACGGAATGCGAACGAATTCGATGATTCTTGCCTTTTTCGTCTCTTCAGGCACCGGTTGTCTGAGTCAAAGGATCATGATCGGTGGACGAAAGCAGGCTCTACGCCATCTTGGCGACTTTTGGGCAACCCCCGGCAGCGAGCCGGGTCCGGCGACCCGCGTGACACCCCGGTGACGACAACCGCCGCCACGCAATGCTGAAGCAAATCGCCTTCTCCCCGCCAGAGAAACCCTTGCATAGTCATGGACAACCAGGGAATCAAATAATGAAATTACTGAGGACGCCACCGGCTCGCGGCACTAGAGTCTCTTCGCCCGCCACGTAGTTCAGCGACGGCGACAGTCATCATCCATACAATACAGGAGACAACATGAAGCATGCGATTGCAACAATCAGCGTGGTCGCATTTCTTGCGGGATGCGCGAGCAGCGGAACGAATCAGGTACAAGCGGATTTGCCGGTCGACAAGGGCACGGTCAGTGCCGGCAGTGCCGTGACATTGAAAGGCAATGAAATGCCGTTGGCCGGATGGGGAATGGTGGAAGTCGGTCAACCATTGCCCGAAGCGATCCTCTCCAGCACCAGCCTTCAACCGGTCAACATTGCCGATAACAGCGGCAAGGTCCGCATCATCAGTGTCGTGCCATCGCTGGACACACCGACCTGCGACCGCCAAACCCATGAACTGTCCGAAGAAAATGGCGGCCTTGACAAGAGCGTGGAACTGATCACGGTCAGCATGGATCTGCCTTTCGCGCAGTCGCGCTTCGCCAAGGAAGCGAAAATCAACAATGTAACCTTCCTGTCGGATTACAAGGGGCGCGAGTTCGGCAACAACAACGGGCTCATCGTCGAACCGCTCGGCCTGCTGGCGCGCGCGGTCATCGTCACGGACAAGGACGATATCGTGCGTTATCTGCAGGTCGTACCGGAACTCACCGCGCTTCCCGACATGCAGGCCGCGATGCAAGCCGCGCGCGAGTTGCTGTAACAACTGCTGCATGATTGAGCGGGGGCGGAGCAGATGAACTGCTCCGCCCTTTTTCCTTGATGAGCCGGGCTTGTTTGACAAACCCGGCTTCTCTGACAAACCGGGCGGGTTAGTCCGCCGTTAACGGGACGGCCGTTTCCGGTATTCTCCGCTACTGTCGTGACCGCGCCGCACAGTGCGGCATCGAGGAACAGGATAAGCGATGGAATTGAGCAACAAGGTGAGCGTCATCACCGGAGGCGTCGGCGGCATTGGCCGCGCGATGGCGAAGGCATTTCTGGCCGAGGGCGCGAAAACTGTCGTGCTGGCAGATCTCAACGAAGATGCCGTGAACGCAGCAGCGAGTGAAATTGGCTGCGATGGCATGGCATGCGATGTGACGGACCAGCGCCAGGTCGCGGACCTGGTCGCGCGTACCACCAGCGTTCATGGCCCGATCGACCTGTTCTGCTCTAACGCAGGCGCTATCGGACACGGCGTGCTCACCGACGCCGCCGACGACGAGTGGCAGAGACTGTGGGAACTGCACGTGATGTCACACCTGTACGCCGCCCGCGCCGTGCTTCCTTCGATGATCGCCCGCGGTGAGGGATACCTGCTGAACACCGCGTCGGCAGCCGGTCTGCTCGCCGCGATCGGTTCAGGGCCTTACACGGTCACGAAAGCCGCGGCAGTCAAACTCGCAGAGTTTCTGGCAATCACTCACGGCGATGACGGGATCAGGGTTTCGGTTCTGTGCCCGCAGGGCGTCAACACCGCGATGGCACCCCGTAGTCTCGGTGACGGGCAGACCGATGGCATCATTGAAGCGGATGATCTGGCGAAAACTGTCGTCGAGGCATTGAGACAGGAACGCTTTCACGTGCTCCCGCACCCCGAAGTGGAAACCTACGTGCGGCGCAAGGGCGACGACATTGACCGCTGGCTGACGGGAATGCGCCGGCTGCGACGGCAATCAATGCAGACCTAGAAAGGCGCGGATCGATCGATGGTTCGACGGGCAATGGGTCGCGGCGACCCGGCGTCCGGTGCGCCATCGGGGCGTCGCACATCGCCCGGTCGGATGCTTCATGCGCCAAACCAAGGGCACTAGCGCGACCGCCTCCAGGCATCCACCAGCGCAGCGCCCTGCAACAGGGAAACGGCAAAAGCCGCAGCAAGCAGGAATACCGACATCGGCAGACGAAAAGCAAGATCGCCGGAGAAGATGAAATAACTGTGAATACCTGCAGCAGACAACCCGCCTGCCACCAGCACCCATGACATGACCGTGCCGGCGGGCCTGCCTCGCACCAGCGCCTGTTGCCCGTACAGCACCACGAGCACGATCAGCAGATTCAGCGCGAGAAACAGCTGAATGCCGCCCGGCAGGCCGAACAAATCCCACTCCTGCCAATATGCCGCGTCAATTTCGTGAGTAATCAGAAACGCCGCATTCAACAAATACAGCCATAACAATGCCGGCCGTGTTGGTGATTGACTGCCATTCATCAGTTTTCCCCTGTCGTCCAGTGACCGAACAATCCGATGTTTCACTTGTACGCGCTTCGCGCCGCCGGTTGCCGCAATCAGGCGTTCACCGTCAATAACCGTCCGCCTTGTTCATCGCCCACAAGTGCGCCGCCACCAATGCCCGCCAGGGTGAGAACTGCGCCAGCCATTTCTTCGTCTCATTCTCTCCGATTTTCCCTGCACGCCCCAGCAATGCCTGAAGGTTGCGGCGCACCGCCACGTCACCATGCAGCGACCCATCCAGCAACCCAAAGCCACGTAGCAAAACGTAATTGACCGTCCAGGGGCCAATGCCGTGAACAGCGAGCAGCCGCTCGCGAATTTCATCTTCAACGGGAGAATCGATCCAGGCACCAAGCGGCAATGCCTCGTCAGCAACCAGGCCACACAGCGTAACCAGACTATGTGCCTTGGTCCGGGAGAAACCGGCCGCAAGCAGCGTGTCTTTCCCCAATGCGGCAACCTTCCCCGCATCCGGGAAACACCAGATCCCGGACGCATGACGCACGCCTGCCGCCTGTATCAGTCTTCTCCTGATCGAGACTGCGGCGCTCACGCTGATCATCTGGCCGACAATCGCCCACGCCAGTGCTTCGAACGGCGTCGGGGTGAGCGAAACACGCAAGCCCTTGTTGCGCGCCAGCAGAGGGCCTATCTCGGGATGGTCGCAGAACATCCGCTCGAAATCCTCGACTTGTTGCGTCAGACCGAGCATGCGCCGGACCATGCGTTCAAGCTGCTTGCTGTCATCACGCCCACTCGCGCCGTCAACCGCCAGCGACGCCTCGGCGCGTCCGCGTTTCAAACGCAACGTCAGACAGGCTGGCTGGCCATCCCAGCTCAATCCCTTGCTCAGCGAATCGCCGTCGACCAACTCGGATAGCTGTTGCGCGTCGCGGCGATGAAACGCCAGCAGGTCGCCCTGACGAAAGCCTTCCGGCAGTTCAATGCAGCACGCGGTTACAGAACTCATGCCACGGCGATCAGGCTTTGACGATCATGGATCTCACCTAAAGGGCAACAGCCACGACAACAGCAACACCTGAACGAGCCCCACCACAGAGACAAAAATGGTGAGCACCGTCCAGGTTCTCAGCGTCTCGGCCTCGGTAAACCCGGACAGCTTGCCTACCACCCAGAATCCGCTGTCGTTCATCCATGAACAGAACAATGCACCGAAGCCAATGGCAAGAAACACGTAGACGGGATGCACCGCAAGCGACTGCCCGTCACCAAGAATCGCCATCATCAATCCGGCCGCGGTAATCATCGCCACCGTGCCCGAGCCTTGCGCCACACGAATCACCGCCGCAACCAACCAGGCAAGCAAGACGTAATTCACGCCATAGCCATCCGCGAGGTCCTTGATCACCTCGCCGACGCCGGAATGGCGAATCATCGCGCCAAAAGCGCCGCCCGCTGCCGTGATCAGGATGATCACGCCAGCCGTCTCCAGGGGCGGTCCCATTGCATCGCTGACCTGGTGCAAACCGAGTTTCTTTTGCCGAACCAGAATGTAAATGGCAATCGCCGTACCGGTCAGCATCGCGACATTCTTGTTGCCGATAAAATCGACATAGAGCTTGATCGAATCGAACGCGTTCACGCCGCCAAGGGCTGACACGACGCCCGGCAGGCTGTTCTGCGCAAGGCCCATGAAAGATGCCGCGGCGATCATCAGCACGGGAAGCAGAACAGGCATGACCGAGAGCAGGAACGGTGGCAGTTCGTCGTCTTTTTTGTCAACGATAGCCTGCAGTTCCGACAGCGGTGCTCCCGGTGTCTCGCGCAACGGCACGGGCACCCTGATGTCGAGCCAGCGCGCGAGATAAAGCATGGTGATAGCGGGTATGAGGCCGCACACAATCCCGGCAACCATCGACGTGCCGAGGTCTAGCCCCAGGGGACGCAGCGTTTCAGCAACCAGCAGCGGTCCGGGCGTCGGCGCCACCAGAACGTGAGTGATCACGCCGCCGGTGCAGATGGCAAGAACGTAGAGAATGTAATTGCGACCGGTTCGCAGCGCCAGAGCGCGTGCAAGCGGAATCAGCAGGAAGAAAACCGTATCGAAAAACACCGGAATGGAAAGAAAGAATCCACTGCCAAGCAGCGCCATCGGTGCACGCTTTTCGCCAAGCAGCGCGATGGATCGCCGCACGATCTTGTCTGCGGCGCCGCTTTCCAGCATGCACATGCCAATGATTGCGGCGAGCAGGATCACAAACGCGATGCTGCCTGCAGACCTTCCGAATTCGGACATCGATAACTCGACGGCCTGCACCAGGGGATTCATCGGCGGTACGTCGGGAAGCCCGGTCGACATCAACCCGACGAGGATTGCGGCCAGGCTCAGCACCAGGAAAGGATGAATGCGCAGCACCGCGATCCCGATAATAATGAAAGCCATGCTGATGCCGAGCACGGCGAGCGGCCAGTAGGAAAGCGACTCAGTCGCGGCAACTGTAACGGAGTTCATGCCCGTGTCTCCTCCAAATGGTGCTTGTTCCAACCTTCTTGCTGCTGTCATGATAGAGCCAATTCCCGGCCACGTCTGCGCCGCTGCCGCTCACCACGGGCACCGTGCACCAGTGCGTAGAATGCGCCCGGAACAGTTGCATCCGCACCGCACACGCGGGCGGGAAATCCCGCGGTTCGCGAGGCATACTATGCGTATCCGGTTCGGCCGGTCGCCGAGCGAAATCAAGCGGAAAGCCGTCAACGGGGAGAGTGCAGTGGACACGAACGACAGCAGCGTCACCGAACCGAGTTTACGAATTATCGCCAGTCCGGCTTGCCGCCATGGCATGCCGGGCACGAACCCGGAGCCGCAACGATGACAAAGGCTGTACCCGTTTCCGCACGGGCCGAACTCGCGCCCTCCGGCACGTTGCGCGTCGGGATCAATGCCGCGAATTTTTTGCTGGTATCACGCTATGCAGCAGGCTCCGAACCTCACGGCATTGCGCCCGACCTCGGCCGCGAACTGGGAAAAAGGCTCGGCGTTCCGGTTTCTTTCGTTGTCTACGATTCTCCCGGAAAACTCGCCGATGCCGGCAAGACCGATGCATGGGACGTGGCGTTTCTCGGCAATGAGCCACAACGTGCCAGCGAAATAGCCTTTACCGCGCCCTATGTCGAAATACCGGTCACTTACCTCGTACCACAAGGCTCGCCCATCGCAACGATCGAAGACATTGACCGTGACGGGGTGCGCATCGCCGTGATGGAACGCAGCGCGTATGACTTGTTCCTCAGCAATCACCTCAAGCACGCACAACTCCAGCGCGCAAGCAGCATTGACGGGTCGTATGATCTATTCGTGCAGGAAGGCCTCGACGCGCTTGCCGGATTGAAGCCAAGGCTGGTCATGGATGCCGAAAAACTTCCCGGCTCGCGCATACTGGATGGCCAGGTAACTTCGGTCAGGCAATCCGCCGGCACCCTGCACGGGCGTGAGAACGGTGCAAAATACCTGCGCGAGTTTATCGAACAGGCCAAGTCGTCGGGGCTGGTGGCACGGTTGATCGAACACTACACGGTACGCGGCGTTTCGGTGGCACCGGCCGGATAGGGACGGGACAGGGAATCGGGTAAAGGGGGAGCAGATCATGGAGCAACGCATATTGCAGTCTTACCGCGATCAGTACCGCGACCGGGGTTACTTCGTGGTTCCGGATCTGCTGGACGAAACCGAAATCCAGCGCTTTCGCGACGCGACCGACGCATTGATTGAACGATCGCGCAAGCTGACCGGAAGCGACGAGATCTTTGATCTGGAACCCGGGCACACCAGCGAACAACCGCGCATCCGGCGCATCAAGGCGCCCCACCGGGTCGATCCGGTGTTCGATGAATTCATGCAGCATCCTGCACTTCTCTCGGTGCTCACCGCCATCCTGGGGCCGGATATTCGCCACCAGTACGTCAAACTCAATTCGAAAGCCGCCGACGGCGGCGTTCCGCTCGAGTGGCACCAGGACTGGGCGTTCTATCCGCACACCAACGATTCGGTGCTGGCCGTCGGACTGATGATAGACGATGTGGGACCCGACAACGGCCCCACGCTCATCATCCCCGGCAGCCACCGGCCACGGCGCGTTCTGGATCATCACCGGGACGGCGTGTTCGTCGGTGCAATAGACCCCGATCGAGCCGGGCTCGATTTCGATCAGGCCGTTCCCGTGACAGGTTCTGCGGGAACAATCTACGTATTCGACGCGTTCATCGTTCACGGCGCCGCACGCAACACGTCGCCGCGCATGCGACGAAACTGTTTCTACGAATTCATGGCCTCTGACGCATGGCCTCTGGAAGGCATACACGGTGAAGACATGAAGATAGTGCTTGGCCCGATCGAGTCGCGCGGCGTGGCCGGGCAAGCCGTAGTAACGCCCCGCCTGGCCGAGGTACCGGTACGTCTGCCGTTGCCACGCCCGGCCGGCCAGCGCTACGGTTCGATCTACGAGATACAGCAGGCCATGCCGAACCGGTTTTTCGCCTAGCTTCCGTCAGGCAAGCAGCCAAACGCCGGCGTAACAACCCGGTACGCGGCGTGGTCCCGTATGGCGGCCGCCAATTCCGCTTTACATCGCGCCCGGCGCCTATGGCCGGTCAGTGCACTCGAAACTCCGCACGATCGTCCTCCGGCGCCATTGCTCTGCACCACTGTATCGCCTCGCGGAAGCGGGCGAAGAAACCGCTATCGCTGCACAGCGCTATCGGCTATCGTCGCGCACATGCTGCTGCTAATCGAACACAACACTGTTTATCGTTATGCCCGGCCGGTCGAACTGACGGCACACCGGCTCATGTTGCGCCCGGCCGAAAGCCATGGACTGCAAATTCGCTCCGAGAAACTGGAGATTCACCCCGCGCACCGCATCAGTTGGGAGCACGATGTGTTCTTCAATTCCGTCGCCCAGGTATTCTTCACGGAAAAATCCGACCACCTGACAATCTTCAGCCGCTACACGGTAGAACAGTTCAACATCAACCCGTTCGATTTCGTTCTGGAGAGCTATACCAACTCGCTTCCCTTCGATTATCAGGGCGACGACATCATCGACCTCTCCCCTTATCGCCAGCCGCAGTATCCACAGGACGCCAAGGCCATCCACGACTGGTTACGGCCATTCCTGGATGGCGACGGCCGCGGGGAAACGCTGCCGTTCCTGCTGGCAGTGAACGAGGCTGTGGCGGCGAATTTCAGCTACGGCGCACGAGAGGAGGCGGGCATTCAGAGCCCGGCACACACACTCGGCTCGCGTACCGGCTCGTGCCGCGATTTTGCTTTGCTGTTGATGGAAGTGGCTCGCCACATGGGACTTGCAGCGCGCTATGTCAGCGGGTATCTGTGCAGCGCAGATCACACCTTGCCGGAAGTTGCCGCCAATGCAACCCACGCCTGGACCGAGATCTACCTGCCCGGAGCCGGCTGGAAGGGTTTCGATCCGACCAGCGGCATTCTCGCGGCAGGCCTGCACGTTCGCGTCGCGGCAACGCGCAATCCGTTACAGGCCACACCCATCCGTGGCAGCTATCTCGGCGACGCTTCGATTTTCAAGGACCTTGACGTCACCATCGACGCTCGCGTTTTGCGTGCGAAAGACCAAACCGGCAACTGATCGACGGACCATGACCCAACCCATTTCATCGCAGGGGCGTCTTGCCGACGCCAAACTCGCCGCACAGCAACTGGTCCTCACGCAAGGCGGTGAACCGACCTTTGTTCCGGGCGACAACCGGGCACCGGAATGGAACAACGCCGCCCTGGGACCGGAAAAACTGCTTTACGCACGCCGCCTTGCCCGTGAACTTGCATCCGTGCAGTTCAAGGGTGGCGTGATCATGCAGTCCTTTGGAAAACAATATCCGGGCGAACCGTTGCCGCGCTGGCAGGTCAGCATTTTCCGCTCGCGCTCGGGCAAGCCGTTGTGGAACGACCTTGACCGGCTGCGCCTTGACCAGGGCCGGGTGAGCGCGAGCGCAAAGGACATGCCGAGAAAATTCATTGCCGAACTCGCGAAGGTTTTTGACCTCCCCGACACCGCGCTGCCGGCTTTCGAAGACCTCGCGGCCAGGCTCCGTGCCGCGGACTCGGACGAAGCAACCGACCTGCTCCCGCGATTCAGCCGCAGCCGGCGCGCCTTCGTCTCCCGCCCGCTGCCTGAAAACATTGACCGCACCTGGCAATCCTGCTTCGAACCCGCGGGTTGGGTGCTGCCGCTGGATCACGACGGCAAGACGTGGCACAGCAGCAAGTGGGAACTGCCGGAGAACGATGACTTTGTCCTGTTCCCGGGCGACAGTCCGATCGGCTTGCGCCTGCCACTCAACCGTCTGCCTGAAAATGCCGTGCGCCGTGGCCTGACCGTCGAGGACCGCGACGGCGAGCTGCTGGTGTTTCTGCCGCCCTTGCCCACGTTCGGCGTTTTTGCCGAGCTTGTGCGCACCATAGAACGGCTGGCCGTCAAACTGGATTTGCCGCCGGTTCGGCTCGAAGGATATCTGCCGCCGGGCGACGACGATCTTGAGTCCATCGGTCTGACGTCCGACCCCGGCGTTCTCGAAGTGAACCTGCCACCGGCGGACAATTGGCCAGATTTCGAACGCATCGTTCGGGGGCTGTTCGAGAGCGCCGGGGCTGTTGGCCTTCAAGGTCACAAGTATCAGTTCAGCGGCCGCAAGGTCGGCACTGGCGGCGGCGCGCACATCGTCCTCGGCGGACCGGACCTGACGCGCAACCCGTTTATTCAACGGCCCACCCTGCTCAGCAGTTTCCTGCGCTTCCTGCAACACCATCCTTCACTGTCCTACGCCTTCACCGGGCTTTTTGCCGGGCCCTCCAGCCAGGCGCCACGTGTGGACGAAAGCGCAGTGGAACTACCCTATGAACTGGAGATCACGTTACGGGCGATCGAGACCATGCCCGCCCCCGGCGACCCGGAAATGATCGACGCAATGCTGCGCAACCTGCTCATGGACTGGAATGGCAACACGCATCGCGCCGAGTTGAGTGTCGACAAGTTTCACAACTGGAACACCGCGAACGGGCGCAGCGGACTGATTGAATTCCGCGCCTTCGAGATGACGCCGGAGCCGGACATGCTGCTCGCCGCCAACGTGGCGCTGCGCGCACTGACTGCCTGTTTCGCAGAGAAGCCGTTCACATTACCGTTGATCGACTGGCGAGAAGCCCTGCACGACAGGTTCGCCCTGCCCTGTTTTTTACGCAAGGATTTGCGCGCCGTGGTCTCCTACCTGAACGGGCACGGCTTCTCTTTTGCCGACAATGCGTTTGACGCACCTCTTGATTTCCGTTTTCCGCTGATCACGGCTTTCAGCACCGGAGACGTCAAGTGGACACTGCGTCACGCTCTGGAACCATGGCCGGTGATGGGCGAACACCAGGGCACCGGCCGTACTGTGGACAGCAGCACCGAGCGACTGGAGCTTCTTGCGGAATCACCCGGCGCCCGGGACGATTTCATCGCTACCGTAAACGGCATCCGGCTTGCGTTCGTTGACGTTGCAAGCGGGTGCAGGGCAAGTGGCATCCGTTACCGCCTGTTCGACAATCCATGGGGATTGCAGCCGCACGTCAGGGCACACTCGCCGCTTCGCTTCGAGATCATCAGCAAGGCCACCGGGAACATCGTCCACGCACTGGAGTTCCTGAACTGGAAACCCATGGGCGAAGCATATGACGGTCCGCCGTTCACCGAAGAAGACGCCCGGCAGCGGGTGGCGGAGCGGTTACGGGCACGTGACGATCTGGTCGGTTCGACCGCGACCGTGCGCGAACTGCCTGCTTCGCCAATGGCACCGGCGACACTGGATCTGCGCCGCGTGTGAGTCGCAGCCGGAGAATCCGGCAGATTTCGCGCAACGCGGCGTACCCTGCGCGGCCGTCCCGCCCTTGCAGGAGTATGAGTTGCCTTCGAGTGTGCGACTGGGCTAATGTTGGAAGCATTGCCCGATGCCGGAACCTCGCATGCCAGGTTTTCTTCGCCGACGGATTGCGCCGCTGACCATCGTCGCGGCGAGCGCCAGCCTGCTGATGACCGCGCTGGCGGCCGGGCTGGACGGCGTTTCTCTCTCAGCCGGCAGCTTCACGGTGGCGATTACCGACCAGCGCGCGTATTCCGAACCGGCACCGGTTCTGTCTTTGGCGCAGTGGCGGCAGTTCATGGCCGGGCGCAGCGTGTTCCAGAGGCAATGGGCGTCGATCGTCTCGCTCGACGGGGACTGGGGGCTTGGGCCCACTTTCGTCGCTGACCGCTGCGTCGCCTGCCATATCAACAGCGGGCGCGGCCACCCGCCGGACAACGCGGATCAACAACCCCTGTCAATGCTGGTACGGCTGTCGATCCCGGGTCTCGACGCGCATGGGGGGCCAAGACCGCACCCCGACTACGGCGAGCAGATCCAGAACCGTTCGCTCGACGGCAGCACGGTCGACCTCGCGCACGGCGGTACGCCGGTGCCGCGCGAGGCAGACGTGTACATCGACTGGCAGGAGCAAGAAGTCGTTCTGCCGGACGGCACGGCGGTACAGCTGCGACAACCGCAGCTACGGATCGAGAACCCCGCCTTCGGGCCGCTCGACGGAGTCATGACGTCGCTGCGTGTCGCTCAACCGCTGGTCGGCATCGGCTTCCTCGATGCCGTGCCGGAAGAAACTATACGGTCGCTCGCGCAAGCCCAACAAGCCCTCGGTTTCAACGGTCGGCCCAACCACGTCTGGGATGCGGTCAATCAGCGCAGCGCACTCGGGCGCTACGGCTGGAAAGCCAACGTGCCGGGCCTGCGCCAGCAAATCGCCGCCGCCGCAATCGCCGACATGGGCGTGAATACCAACCTATATCCGGAACAGAATTGCCCGCCGGTACAAACCGTCTGCCAACAGATGCTGCCGGGTAATTTTCCTGAACTCGTCGATGTCGAAATCGACTCGCTCACCCTGTGGATGCAGGCGCTTGCCGTTCCAGCGCGGCGCGGCATGTCCGGGGCACAGGTTCAGCTCGGCGAGCAAATGTTCGAACGCGCGCGCTGTTCCGTCTGCCACGTGCCCGAGCTCGTTACCGCCGCAAGCTTCCCGCAGCTGCCGCAGCTGGCAAACCAGACCTTTCACGCTTACACCGACCTGCTGCTGCACGACATGGGGGAGGGCCTCGCCGACGGCCGTCCGGATTTCCAGGCTGGCCCGCGCGACTGGCGCACGCCGCCGCTGTGGGGACTGGGTTTGTCGCACGCGGTAACCGGGCGCTCTACGCTGTTGCACGACGGGCGGGCGCGCAGTGTTACCGAGGCGATTCTGTGGCACGGCGGTGAAGCCGCAGTCTCGCGCGACGCATTCAGCCGCATGACCAAACGCGAACGGGATGCGCTGGTCAGCTTCGTCGAGGCGATCTAGCGTGTCCGGAAAACTTGTCCCTTGGCGTAGCAAGCGGCGCCGCGATGTTTCGCACCACTCATGCATCTCTCGCACAAGCCGCAAATGATGACGACACTGGAAAAAATCAGGCACGAAGTGACCGCAATGGTCGTGCTGATGCTGTACTTCGGCTTGTGGATCAGCGCGTTGATGTTGCTGAAGTACCTCGTGCTCGCCGAATACCGGATCGCATTCTACGGATTCTCTATGGCGCTCGTCGGTGCGCTGATCCTCTCCAAGGTCGTGCTGGTGCTGGAACACGTGCCCCTCGGCAGATGGGTGCGCGGGCGGCCGGCCTGGGTAGATGTCGTGGTGCGCACCGCCTTGTACGCGCTCGGCGTGTTTATCGTGGTAGTACTGGAAAAAGCATTCGAAGGGCGCCACGATCACGGCGGCATCGGCGCTTCGCTCGCCGCGCAGTTCGCACAAGCCGACATGCTCCATGTCTGGCTCAACACCATGTGTTTGTCGGCCGCGCTGTTGAGTTACAACGTGCTATCGGTAGTTCGCAAACGGCTTGGAGAAGGCGCGTTGCTGCGCATGTTTCTGGAGCCCTTGCCTGACGAGCCGAGGTGACGCGCCCGCAATACGTTGGGGCAGCGGCAGCGTCGGCGCCCGGAGGACCAACCCGGAAATCTGGTCCGCGCAGCACGAACAACCGAAACACCCCGTAGGGCACCATCGAAAGTCAGCTTGCGCAACCTGTCAGGTCTCATGACCGGGCCCTCATGCGTTCCGCGCATGAGGAGGCCGGAACCGGAAGTCAGGTGCCGCCGCCGGTTGGCCGGCGACGGCGCCTCACAGGTCAGTGATTGTCCCGCGGCACGCCCTTGGTCTTGTCGATGCGTTGATATTTGACGGCGGGCTTGAGCACCATGCCGTTGGACAACTCGTCCACCATGCCGCGCTGGATTTCCTGCCACGGCGTCTGGCTTTCGGGAATCTTGAAACCACCCTTCTTCTCCAGCGCCTTCATGCGACGTTGGTATTCGGCCTTGCTGATCTTGATATTCGCACTGCGCTTGTTCAGGTCGAAGCGCACGATATCGTTGGTCTTCAGAATCGCCAGGCCGCCGCCGTTGGCAGCCTCGGGCGAGGCGTTGAGGATGGAGGGCGAACCGGATGTCCCTGACTGACGGCCGTCGCCGACACATGGAAGTTCGCCAATACCGGCCTTGATAAGTTTCACCGGTGGCTGCATGTTGACGACTTCCGCCGCCCCTGGATAGCCGACGGGGCCGACACCGCGCACGAACAGAATGCAACTGTCGTCGATCTTCAGTTTTTTATCGTCGATGCGCTTGTGGTAATCCTCCGGACCTTCGAACACGATAGCGCGTCCCTCGAAGGCATTCGGATCTTTCGGGTCGGACAGGTAACGTTCGCGGAAATGATCCGAAATGACACTGGTCTTCATGATCGCGCTGTCGAACAGGTTGCCTTTCAAATTGAGGAAACCGGCCTGCTTCTGCATCGGTTTCTTGTAGGACAGAATCACGTTGGGGTCTTCGATCTTTGCGCGGCGGCAGTTTTCGTACAGGGTTTTGCCGTTGACCGTCATCGCGTCCTTGTTGATCTTGCCTGCCTTGATCATTTCGCTGACCACCGCCGGCACCCCACCGGCGTGGTGGTAGTCCTCTCCGAGGTATTCTCCCGCCGGCTGCATGTTGACGATCAGCGGGATGTTGTAACCGATCTTTTCCCAGTCGTCGTTGTTCAGCTTGACGCCCATGTGGCGGGCAATGGCGTTGAAATGTATCGGTGCGTTGGTCGATCCGCCGATCGCCGAGTTGACCACGATCATGTTCTCGAACGCGGCACGCGTCATGATCTTCGACGGGCGCAGATCCTCCCACACCATTTCCACGATGCGTTTGCCCGAAAGATAGGCGTTCTCGGCACGCTCACGGTGCGGCGCCGGTATCGCAGCGCTGCCCGGCAGCGACATGCCGATCGCCTCGGCGAGCGAGTTCATGGTGGTGGCGGTGCCCATCGTGTTGCAGTGCCCGACCGATGGCGCGGACGAGGCGATGATTTCGATGTATTGCTCGTGATTGATTTCGCCCGCGGCAATCAGCTTGCGCGCCTCCCAGACGATGGTGCCGGAACCCGTCCGCTTGCCACGGAACCAGCCGTTGAGCATGGGGCCGCCGGAGAGCACGATGGTCGGAATATCAACGGTTGCAGCGGCCATCAGCTGCGCCGGCGTCGTCTTGTCACACCCGGTCGTCAGCACCACGCCGTCGATGAAATAGCCGTACAGCAATTCCACCAGACCGAGATAGGAAAGATTGCGGTCCAGCGCTGCCCCCGGACGCTTGCCGGTTTCCTGGATCGGGTGGACCGGGAATTCGAACGGGATGCCACCCGCCTCGCGAATACCCTCGCGGGTGCGCTTGGCAAGTTCGAGATGGTGCCGGTTACACGGCGAGAGATCGGAACCGGACTGCGCGATGCCGATAATGGGTTTGCCGGACTGCAACTCCTCCCGGCTGAGCCCCCAGTTCATGTAACGCTCGATGTAGAGCGCCGTCATGTCGGGATTGTGCGGGTTCGCGAACCACTGCCGCGACCGAAGCATGGACGGATCCCGTTTTGCCGATTTGCTGCGGCCTGCCTTGCGAGCCATGTTTTCCTTCTCCCCTTTACCGGACCGGTGTGGAAACTCACCCGGCGTTTTTTGTGGCGAAATGTCCGCCAATTATCACCTGTAAACCTTCGCATGGGTAGTCATCGCGCCGGCGAGCGGCACTGCCCGGCAAATGAAACCCTGCTGCCGCATCGATCGGGATCAAGGCATGAGCGCCAGACGGGCATCCCGTCGCCGGCCCTTTTGCTTCAGGACGCCTTCGGAGGAGCCTTCTTCCTGGCGGGCCGCGAAGGCTCGTTGCTCCGGTCGAGCGGCAAAGTGCCGCCAAAACCGGGCCGCGCTTCCTGGAGCCGGGTCAGGAACGCCCTGCTCCACGCGTGCACGTCTTCCTTTTTGATTGTCGCCAGCAAAGCCTGATGCCGTTCACGCCGCTCCTCGAGCGGCATGTGGATTGCCATCTGCAGCGCGTAGGCAACCTGCTCGACATCGTACGGATTGACGATGAGCGCTCGCCCCATGGATTCGGCCGCACCGGCAAACCGGGACAGGATGAGCACACCCGGATCGCTTTCGTCCTGCGCCACGACATACTCCTTGGCCACCAGGTTCATGCCGTCCCGCAGCGGCGTCACGAGTCCGACGCGGCTTGCGCGGTACAGCGCCGCAAGCCGTGAACGGCTGATCGCTCGTCTGAGGTAACGCACCGGCGTCCAGTTCATTTCGCCGAATTCACCGTTGATGGCCCCTTCCAGGCGGTCCAGCTCGCGCCGGATCCGGGCATAGGATTCGAGCGTTTCGCGCGACGGCGGCGTCACCTGCATCAGCACCACCTTGTTGCGATTCTCCGGATAACGCCTGAGGAACTCCCCGTAGGCGGTCAGCCGCTGCGTCAGGCCTTTGGAATAGTCGAGCCTGTCGACACCGACGACGAGGGCGCGTTTGCCGATCGATTCGCGCAGGAAGGCGATCTGTTTGCGCGCCTCGGCGTTAGTGCTGAGTTCGGCAAAGCTGTCTACATCGATACCCGCCGGAAACGCGTCGCACTGGACGCGCCGGTCCGCCGTCTCGAGTGACCCGTCTTCGAGCCGTTTCGCGCCGAGTTCCTGCATCGCATAGGTGCGGAAACAGCGCGCGTCCCGCTGCGTCTGGAACCCGAGCAGATCATAGGCCATCAAGTCCTTGAAGAGATCATGGTGCCGCGGCAGCGTTGCCACCACTTCCGGCGGAGGAAACGGTACGTGCAGAAAGAAGCCGATCGGCTGCTTGCAGCGGTGCTGGCGCAGTTCAGCCGCCATCGGAATCAGGTGAAGGTCGTGGATCCAGATGATGTCGTTCGGGCCAAGGAATTTGGCGAGCGCGCTGGCAAAACGCCGGTTGACGATCTTGTACTTGTCGTAATACTTCTGCTCGAAATGCACCAGATCCACCCGGTAGTGCAGCAAGGGCCAAAGACACTGGTTGGAAAACCCGAAGTAATAGCCATCCAGTTCCTCACTCGTCAAATCGATGGTGACGATATAGATGCCGTCGACCAGCCTGATCACCGGCTTCAGTTTGTGCGCGTCCGGCGTGACTTCGCCGCTCCAGCCGAACCAGCCGCCACCGGTGGCTTCGAGCGTTTCTCCAACGGCAACCGCCAGTCCGCCGGCCTTGCGGTCGCGTTTCGGATCGGCGACGCGATTGGACACGACCACCAGGCGTCCCGCGCGTTCCCTGTCCTTTCTGATTCCCGTCTTCCCTGTCACCATCCGTCCAGCCAATAGACTACCGTTGTGATCCATGCACTGTGCACGCCAGCAAGGTTTACCGGCAAACGAAGCTCACGGCGCGGCAAGCATCGTCATTCTGTCAATATACACGCCATGCGCCGTTGATGACGCATCTGTTGGCCACGCGCCACTCGCGCGCACCGGCATCGTCCACGCAGCAGCGAAACCGGCAAGCCGCAAACGCGGGCGGCTTCCGCCACCAGCGAACCCAGGAGAATTCGCCGGCATGCTGGCCGGGGGGCTTACCGTGCGGCAAGCACTTGAGATACAGTTATGCGTCCATGTCCACTTCCTCCGGCACGACCTCCAGCCGCAACATGCTCCCGGATTCGGCGCACGCACTGCGACCCGCGCCTGACTGGGCGTTGTTTCTCGATGTTGACGGCACCATCCTGCATCTGCGCGATACCCCTGACAGCGTTTCCGCGAGCAAGGCGCTGCTCGATTTGCTGGAGACGATATCGTCCCGGCTCGACGGCGCCGTTGCGCTGGTCAGCGGCCGCCGCATAGACAACCTGGACGCACTGTTCTCGCCACACCGGTTGCCTACAGCGGGCCTGCACGGACTGGAACGGCGCGACGCGAACGGCACCGTTCACACAATTCCGGCACCCGAGGCGCTCGACGAACTGCGGCCGCCCTTGCTGAAACTTGCGGGTTCGAGCACGAAAGTGATCCTGGAAGACAAGGGGCATGCGCTGGCAGTTCATTACCGGCTGGCTCCGCACATGGCCGGAGAGATCAAGGACCGGGTAGAGGAACTGGTGCGCCCCTACTCGGCGGACCTGCACGTCATGCACGGCAAGATGGTCTGCGAGATCAAACCATGGCGGGCCGACAAGGGATCGGCGATCCGGGATTTCATGACCGAGGTGCCGTTCAAGGGCCGCATTCCGGTCTTCGTGGGCGATGACACCACCGACGAAGACGGCTTTGCCTACGTGAACGAACTGGGCGGGCACAGTGTTCGCGTGGGTGTAAGTGAATCCACCGCTGCACGCCACAGCCTGCCGGGGGTTGACGAAGTCATTTCGTGGCTGGCGGACTGGCCGGCCTTGCTGGACAGGATTCGAACCAGGTAACCGTTTACAGGATAGCGTCAGTGAGCAACCTCAATCTCGCCGTCATCGGCAACTGCAGTTTCAGCGCCCTTGTCGATTCGCACGCGCGTATCGTCTGGTGCTGCCTTCCGCGATTCGACAGTGAACCGCGTTTCTCATCGCTGCTGAACAATTCAAGCAAGGACGCGCAAGGAGTATTTGCCGTTGATTTGCTGGATGTGGCTGAATCCAGCCAGAGCTACCGGCCCAACACCGCAATCGTTGAAACCGTGCTCCGCGACGCAAACGGCTCGTCCATCCTGGTCACCGATTTCGCACCGCGCTTCAAGCAATACGGCCGGGTATTCCGCCCTGCTGCCCTGATGCGCCGGATCACGCGTCTGTCCGGAACACCGCATATCAGGATGCGCGTGCGGCCAACTCCGGGTTACAGCAATAATCCGCCGGAAATCACATCCGGGTCCAATCACATCCGCTATGTGATGCCCGACCTGACGCTGCGCCTCACCACCGACGCTTCGGTCAACTACATCCTGGAAGAAACGCCGTTCATCCTGGACACACCGATCACCTTCTTTCTCGGGCCGGATGAGACGCTCACGTTACCCGTGGAAGAGGCGTTTCGCGAGTATTTCGAGCAAACCGAACAGTACTGGGTGGAATGGAGCCGATACCTGTCGTTGCCTTTTGAATGGCAGGAGGACGTCATCCGCGCCGCCATTACGCTGAAGCTGTCGCACTTTGAAGAAACCGGCGCGGTAATCGCCGCGCCGACGACCTCGATTCCGGAGGCTCCGAACAGCGGGCGCAATTGGGATTACCGGTTTTGCTGGCTGCGCGACTCCTACTTTGTGGTGCATGCACTCAATGCGCTTGGCGCCACCAAGACCATGGAGGGCTACCTCAACTACATCATGAACATTGCGGCCGCCTCGAAGGACGGTTATCTCCAGCCGGTGTTCGGCATCACTCAAAAACAGCAACTGCACGAATCAACCGTCGAAGCGCTGGCCGGCTATCGCGGCATGGGACCGGTTCGGATCGGCAACGATGCTTACCGGCAAGTGCAAAACGACGGGTACGGTTCGGTGATACTGGCTTGCGCCCAGATATTCTTCGATACGCGCTTGTCGCGCCGCGGTGACGAAACGCTGTTTCGCCGCCTCGAAGTACTCGGACGGCGAGCCGCGCAATCATGGAACGAACCCGATGCCGGCCTGTGGGAACTGCGTCAGCGCAAGGAGGTTCATACCTATTCCAGTGTCATGTGCTGGGCAGCATGCGACCGGCTGGCAAAGATTGCGGCACGCATCGGGCACAATGAGCGTGCCGCGGAATGGTCTCACACGGCAAGGAACATCCGCGAGGAAATACTGCAGAGGGCCTGGAACGCGGAAATGAACAGTTTCACAGCCACCCTGGGCGGCGACTCGGTGGACGCGGTGTTGCTTTTGCTGCCTGCTCTCGGGCTGATCAAGGGAGATGATCCGCGTTTCGCGGGAACAGTGGCGCGCATCGAGAAGGAATTGCTGCACGGTAAATACATCGCCCGCTATTCCGGAGAGGACGACTTCGGCAAACCTGAGGTGGCGTTCAACGCCTGCACCTTCTGGTACATCGACGCGCTGGCCTTGCTGGGGCGCAAACACGAAGCGCGCGAACTGTTCGAAAACATGCTCGCGGTGCGCAACCCCCTGGGGCTGCTGTCCGAAGACATCGATCCGGCTACGGGTGAGTTGTGGGGCAACTTCCCGCAGACCTATTCGATGGTCGGACTGATCCACTCGGCGATGAAGTTGTCGAAGTCGTGGGAAGAAGCGTTCTGAGTGCAGCTTCCCAATCGCTGCCGCAACGCAAGTCGGAAAGACTTGCGGATATTGCTGAAGCGTGGCACGTGAGGTTGCGAAACACTACCGCAGGTTTTGCCCGCTTTTCCCGCAGATTACGGCCGATACTCTTCCCTAGCTGACGTTGCCGCTGGCGAGCAAGTCACCGGCGATGCTGCGCCATTCGCTGTCAAGGGAGTCGGTCGACACCGGGCGCTTTGAGCGGCGATACCAGTAAGCGGCATTCGCTGCGTCACCCTCCTTGCGGTGCAGAAAGGCATGTACCCATGCTGCCTCGGCCGTGTCCTCGCCTTGCACGATCTTGTGCGCGGACTCCCAGTCGCCGCGCGCTTCGTGCCACAAGGCCTGCAACGGCGCCGGCAATCCCGGCGGGAAGGTTTCTTTCTTCAGGGAAGCAATGTAGTCATCGATTGTCATGATCAGCCTGTGCCGGCGCGGCCTGATTTGAGCAAGCGCGCGGATTCTGGATAGTCACGAATAACGGCCCGAGTATACCGGTTGCACCACATCCGCCGCGACATGACTGACAAGGAGGCTGCACACGGAAAAATGCTTGCTCTCCTGCATCGCCGCGTTCGCGTCCCGGAAAAAAAAGACGGCCGGTCAAAGGCCGGCCGCAAACAATCAACAGGAGGATGACATCTTGCGAGGCATCACATGGTATCAGGCAGACAGTGTACGTCCGCCGCCGCCGGAGCGACGAGGGAGTTTCACCCTTCGAGCCCGGGAATTATTCCCGACGGCCTTACCGGGCGTTCTCGCCAGAATCGTTCGGCGCGCTGGCGATCATGCCGTGATTGAGCGCAATACGCACGACCTGAGCAGTGTTGCTGACGTCCAGTTTCTGCCGGATGCTCGATTGGTAGTTGGCCACGGTCTTGTACGACAAGTGCATGATTTCGGAGATTTCCTGCAGGGTATGGCCACCGACCAGCAAGCGGAATACCTCGAACTCCCGGGCTGACAAGGCATCGATCGGCGTTTCGCGCCCGGGAATCATCTGTATCGCAAGCTCCTGCGCCATTTCCTGGCTGATATAGAGCTTGCCCGCCGCCACCAGCCGCACCGCCTCGATCAGCACCTCCGGTGCAGCGGATTTGGTGACATAGCCGCGCGCGCCGGCCTGCAACGCCCGCGACGAAAACACGGTGTCTTCATGCATGCTGAAAATCAGTATTCTCTGCTCGGGCAGACGTGCAATCACGCGACGGGTCACTTCTATGCCGCCCAGGCCCGGCAAACTGATGTCCAGCACTGCAACGTCGGGCTGTTGTTCGCAAATCAGCCGATAGGCGTCTTCGCCATTGGCAGCTTCGGCGACGACCGCAATGTCTCCGGTGCGTTCGAGCAGGCGCCGGTAACCTTCGCGAACCACCGCATGATCGTCAACGAGCACGACACGCAGTTTGTCCGCTGCTTGCCGCGATTCATTCATGTCCGTTCCCGTAACGACTCTTCACGCAGCGGAATCGTGGCTGAGACCCGCGTCCCTCCCGGCAAGCCCTCCGCGCCGCGAGATGCCACTGCCTCCTCAATCCCGAACGTGCCGCCAAGCGCCTCGACGCGCTCGCGCAAACCGACCAGGCCGAGCCCGGTACGCGGGCCACTCGCATCGACACCACGTCCGTCATCGTCTACTACCAGCTCCAGTTGTCTCGTGCCGTCCCGCTCCGTGGCACGCAGGAAAACGTTCACATGCTCCGCGCCTGCGTGCCGGGCCACGTTGGTCAGGCACTCCTGAACGAAGCGGTATGCGCTTATATTGATGTCTTCGTTCAATCCGTCCAGATCACCCTCGATCGACAACGCGCAATTCACACTGCGGTGGCGCCGCCGCCATTCCTCCACCAGATACTGCACGGCCGTCGCGAGCCCGAGTTCATCCAGCGCCACCGGGCGCAGTTGGCGCAACAGGGTACGAACCACATCGTACACCTTGCTCGAAACGTCGATGATGGCCTCGGCGCTGCGGCCGACATCGGGCGAACCGGAAGCCGCGTCGCGAATGTTGACCGCGTCAACCTTGATGGCGTTCAGACTCTGGCCGAGTTCGTCGTGCAGCTCGCGCGCCAGGAAACGCCGCTCCTCCTCCTGCAGTTGCAGATAGCGCTGCGACAGCCGACGATTCTCGCTGAGGGCTTCCGCAAGCTGCCGTTGCGCAGCCAGGCGCAGGTTGACCTGCTCGACTGCTTGCCTTGAACGCCGCCATGAAAACCATGCAAGCGCTGCGATCATCGCAACGAAAGTCGTCGGGAGTTCGTCGATCTGATAGGCCTCGAGCGGGCGCGTCAACGCGATCAGCCTCTCGTTGAGTTCCAGCAGACTGGAAACGACAAAAGTGGCAACGGTAACCGCAGCGACGATAAACAGGTCATGACGGGCCGACGGCCTGACCGATTCGGGCTCCGAGATATCCATTTCACCACTCACTGGTTGCATCGCTCGACTCGTACACCCGGAACGGCAAAACCGGTGTGCATCCATTGGCCAAAGAATAACTGGCGAAATGATACCTGCCCGTTCACCGCGATGGCGCCGTCACGGGCACGCGCGCAGGTGTCCGGCCGGCGTGTCTGCCGGCCGTCTACCGGACCGCGCCATCACGGCGACGCGGTGCTTGTCTCAGCCTGTTGCACCAACGGTAAAACGGCACCGGCCGTCAATCAGCTCCCAAAGGCGTACGTCACGCCAAGCCATGCCGCGCGTGGCGAACCCACCGAACGGAACTGTTCGGACTGAACGTTGCCCGCATCGAATGTGCCGTTAACGAAGAAATTCTCCCCGAGTACGCCAAGCGTTTCGTATTCCTCGTCGAAGACGTTGTGAAACTTGACAAAAACCTGCAGCGCCCGGGTGGCCTGATACCGCGCGTCGAGATTGACCAGACCGTATCCGTCGATTTTCCCGCTGGCATCCTGATTGTTCTCGTCGCCGCGCGCATACTGGTCGCTGAAATAATTGAATGTCGCTCCGGCCGACCACTTCTCCAGGAAGGCATAGTCGGCGCGCAACTTGAACGCGTGCTCCGGGATACCGGGAATCTTGTTGCCCGGAGTCACCTGTATGTCGCCATTACCGTCCGCCGTCGAGTTGTTCGGACTGTTGATGGTGAAGGCCGATTCGTACGTGGCGCTGACATAGGCGTAATTGGCAAGCAGCGTAAGATTGCCGGCAGCATAGGAACCGCCGAGTTCAAGACCACGCCGGCGCGTCTTGCCGATATTGTCGAAGTAGCCCGCGTTGATGGCCGCACCTCCGGCACTGATGAACTGGATGTCGTCATCGAGGTCTGTGTTGTAAATCGCGGCACTCCAGCCAAATGCCTGGTTGAGCTTGCCGCGCGCGCCCGCTTCGATGGTTTTCGACACAACTTTTTCCAGCGGCGGATCGGCGAGGAAGTTGTTGGGCAAACGGCAGGGCGCGTTCGGATCCGCGCAGGTGAGTTCAACCGGCGTCGGGGCGCGCATGCCTTCACTGTATGACGCGTAGGTCGTAAGTGCGGGTGAGGGATTGACGTTGATGCCGACGGCGGGATTGAAACGGTTGAACGTGTGGTTACCGTTCAATTCGGGTTCCAGACCGGTACGATCCTCGATTTTTATCTTGGCGTAGTTGTAACGCCCGGCCAGCGTCAGTGTGACGATATCAGTCAGCTCCATCGTGTCGGTGAAGAACAACCCGTAATACGCATTGGTTGCATCGACGTCGGTTTCCAGTGCGAAAGCGTCGACCGCCACAGTGCCACGCTCGTTGGTAAACAAGGCGTTCTGTTCTTCCTGCCGGAACCGCGTATCGCCCAGATCGGCGCTGACGCCAAAGGTCAGGGAATTTTCCTTGCCCGCCAGTGCATCCAGCAGCGTCATCTGCAGCGTCCCGCCATAGCCGGTAGTCTCGGTCTTGCTGCGATCGTTGATGCCGGTGCAGGGTGCATCCGGATCCGTACCATCGCAACTGTTATTCGAAACACCGTCGTAGTCATCATTCACATTACTGCTGAAATTGATGTTCTCGTAGTCCCGCAAGTAGACATCGCCGGCGATAAAGCGCGTTTCACTGAGAAAGTGGCTACCCTTGGCGTTCAGGAACAACACCTTGTTCTGATTCCGGTCGGGCCAGGTGTAGGCTTGCTTGCGGTTGTCGAGAAACGAAACCGGCAATGCCTGCGTGCCCTGCAGATCGTTATCGGCAACCATGACGCTCACGTCGAAATCCGTCTCCGCATCCTCACGGCCGAACTTGCCGAACAACTGGCGCACTTCACTGGGCGAGTAGTCGCGCCAGCCGTCCTCGTCAAACAGGGTGCCGGCGACGTACCAGTCGTTTTTCTCGCCGTGACCGCCATACTCGACCTGCGCGGACTTGCGCCCCCAGGAGCCGCCCAGCGCCGTCACTGAACCACCCGGGTATTGAAATCCGGACTTGGTATTGATCGACAGCGCGCCACCGAGCGTGTTGAGCCCGAACACCGGATTTGAACCGGGGATCAGGTTGATGGTGGAAACCGCATTCTGCGGCACGAGATCCCAGTTGATGGCGTCACCGAAAGGTTCGTTGATGCGAACCCCATCCATGAACACGGACAGGCCCTGCGGCGTCCCGAGCAGGGGCGAAGCGGTCAGGCCGCGAAAGCTGACGTCGGGCTGGAACGGATTGTTCTGCCCGTTATTGACCGTCACCGAGGTGAGATTCTGCTCGAGAAACTCGCCGACGTTGGTACTTTTCTGGGTTTCGATTTCTTCGCCTGTCTTCACCTGAACGTTTGCAGGAACCTGATCCACCGGCGTACCCAGTCCCGGCAGCGGTGTTGTTCCAACTACTTCGATCGTCGCCGTCTCGAGTTCGGATATCGATTCCTCCGCATACGCGGCCGCGCCGGAAAACATCAGCAATGCCAACGCCCCACCCCATGAATACCTGATCAACACCGGCTACTCCCCTCTAGTCTTTTATTCGTCAGTACCTTGTTCGTCATGGCGACCCGACACCCTGCAGGCCACGCGCAATCGCAATGCGTGGATGCAAACCGCGCCCAGGTGCCCGACTAGAGTCATGTTAACCCACGAAGAAAGCTAATTCGTTGTTTTGGAATCGGGAATTTTTCCTGACTTGCGTCGGCAGATCACCTGCCGGGGCGTTGCGGGGTCCGTGCTCGTGGCGGCCCGCGGTCATCAGCACACCGGGGCGCTGTGCACGAAGCACCCCGCGGCTCGGTTCGCTTTCGCCCGCTCACCCGGCGCGTCTATAATTTCGACGTGAATTCCTGAGGAGCGATCGATGAGCAGCGGACAAATAGAGGCATTGGTTTTCGACGTATTCGGCACCGTTGTGGACTGGCGCGGCAGCATCACACGCGAAGGCCGTGCGCTGGGTGAACGCAAGGGCATCAAGTTCAACTGGGCGCGCCTGGCAAACGCCTGGCGCGCCGGCTACGCGCCGGCAATGGACCGGGTACGGCGTGGTGAGTTGCCATGGATGAACATCGATCAGTTGCATCGGCTGATACTCGACGAGTTGCTGGTGAAGTTCAGGATCGAAGGCCTGACCGAGGAAGACAAGGACCATTTCAACCGCGCCTGGCACCGGCTGAAGCCGTGGCCCGATTCCGTCCGTGGCCTGAAACGACTGAAAAAGAAGTTCGTCATTTCGACGCTTTCCAACGGCAACATGTCCTTGCTTACCAACATGGCGAAGAATGCCGGCTTGCCATGGGACTGCATCATCTCGGCGGAATTGTTCAACCACTACAAGCCGGACCCCGAAACCTATCAGGGCGCGGCGAAAATGCTGGGCTTTCCGCGCGAGAACGTAATGCTCGTCGCCGCGCACAAGGACGATCTGCGGGCGGCCCAGCGGTCCGGCTTGCGCGCGGCCTTCGTAGCGCGCCCCAAGGAAATGCCGCCGAGCATCAAGCTGGACCTGTCGCCCGACAGCGCCTTCGACTATAACGCTACCAGCATGATCGACCTGGCGGATCAACTGGGCGCCTGAAAAAGGCGACTGCCAGCGCAATCGGACCGAATGCAAGCGCCCCCTCGACGACTGCGCGTGTGGGACCTGCCCGTGCGCATATTCCATTGGGCGCTGGTGGCACTGGTGGTGTCACAGATCGTGACCGTCAGCATCGGCGGCAACGCGATGGAATATCACGTGCTGGGTGGCTACGCGATTCTGTCGCTGGTCGCATTCCGCATTGTCTGGGGTCTGATCGGCACACGGGCTGCACGTTTCACAAACTTCGTCCGCGGGCCGCGCGCAGTCCTGCGCTACGCGCTCTCCCTGAACCGCGCCGATGTCGAACATCATCCCGGGCACAACCCTCTGGGCGGCTGGTCCGTGATGGCGATGCTTGCAAGCCTGGTGGTGCAGGCGGTGAGTGGACTGTTTGCCGACGACGAGATCATGACGACCGGCCCGCTGTGGAAATACGTCTCCGAGGACACCGCCAGCCTGTTCAACGTCATTCATGAGACAAACGCACTGGTGTTGCTGACGCTGATCTGCGTCCATCTCGCCGCCATTCTTTTCTACCTGGTCAGAAAGAAGCAGAACCTGATTGTGCCGATGTTCACCGGCAGCAAGCCGGTTTCCGGTCCCGATGCCGAATCGTTACGACCGCTGGAAGGAACCCTGCGCGCAATCGTTGTTCTGACAATATGTGCCGCGGTAACCCTGGCTATCGTCACAATCTGAGCAGCCGCGATCTCATGCGGCAACACCCAGTAATGGATCGAGGTTAACAGGCGGCCGCGAAACTTTCGCAGGGATCAGCGCCGTGCAGGTTTCGCTTCGGGGGCGGGCAATCAGCGTTTCGCCGGGCGGCGATAGTTGGCGACATGCGCCGGCAAGGGGACTTTCGGGTCGAGTCGCACGTCCGGCACCGCAACCGGATCGCGGACAGGGAAATCCAGCGTGCCGGCCCAGATCGGCAAGGCATAATCTTCTTCGTCGTCCTGCGGCGGGCCCGTGCGAACCTTGGCCGACGCTTCCACGATGTCCATGCGCAGCACGGTTGTCTGTTCCAGTTCGGCGGACGTGACGGGGCGCAAGGTCTCCCAGCGCCCGGGGACAACCTGATCCGACACGATCTTCAGCGCCCGCTCCTTGTCGGCGGTGGCCACCGGCTCCGCAGAGCCGAGCAGGACCACGGAGCGATAATTCACCGAGGAATGCATTCCGGAACGCGCGAGCACAAGGCCGTCAACGAGGGTCACCGTCACGCAAATCGCCTCGGCGGAGGCGAGTGCATTGAGCATCCTCCCCTGCGCCGAGCCGTGCAGGTACAACACACGATCGTCCCGGCCATATACGGTCGGCAAGACGTACGGCTGGCCATTGGCGACAAAGCCGATATGGCATACGAACGCCTCGTCCAGTATCGCCGCAACGGTTTCGAAATCGTGGTGGCCACGAGTCGGATAACGATGCAACTCGGTCCTGCTGGATTTCAGTTCGTCGTTCATGGTCGTTCACCGATAAGAAAAAAAAGCCGCGCTCGCGAGCGCGGCTTCCTGTGCCCGTCACTGAATACGGCCAGGATCGGCCGATGCAGCAACCGCTGTTTCGGGATCGATTACTTGTTGCGGTACTTGTCATGGCAAGCCTTGCACGCCTGCCCCGCCTCGCCCAGTTGATCCTTCGCAGCATCAAAATTTCCGGTCCTGGCCACTTTCTCCAACGCCGTTACTTCCTGCTGCATCTTGTCGAGCTTCGCCTTGAAGTCGTCCATTTCCAGCCAGATCTCCGGCTTTGCCTTGGTGTCACCCGTTTCCGACCCCGGCGTGAAGCCCTCCAGCGGCAGCTTGCTCATGAACGCAACAATCTCCGCGTTACGGGCAAACTCCTCAGCGTCGTAGGGCTTCTTGCCCTTGGCCATGGCTGCCATCGAACCAAAGTTCCAGCCGATCACCTTGAACACGCCCTGCCGGTACTTGATCGCATCCTCAGCTTTCTGGGCCATTGCGTACTGCGCGCACGTTACAAAGATGCCAGCGAGCAACAAAGACAATACACGCTTCATGCTGTCCTCCGGTTTGTTGTTGGTAAACCTGGTTCCGGACCAACTGTAGTTGTGGTACCGGAAAAAACGCTGACGGGAGTCTGCCTGCTTTTCCCCCTTTGATGAACTCAGCGCCTCAGAAGCCATAGTATCAACGTCACCACTGCCGAAATCAACAGCCCCGTGGTGATCGGGAAGAAGAACTGAAATCCGTCACGCTGGATATGGATGTCGCCGGGCAAACGGCCCAGCCCCAAACGTGACAACCACGGCCAGAGCACACCGGCCATCACCAGCACAAGCCCGATACCTATCAACCAGCGCGACATTGCGATCAGCCTTTCTGCCCCGCGCTGCTGCCGGCACGCTCCCGGTGACGTTCCAGCGCCCAGGCAACGTGCTCGCGCACCAGTGCGGATGGATGATCGGCGCGCGAGCGCAGCGACGCCAGGACTTCCGGCGACGTCGGCGCATTGCCCAAAGCACAGGCAATATTACGCAACCAGCGCTCGTGCCCGATGCGTCGAATGGCGCTGCCGCGTGTGTTGCGGTCGAACGCCTGTGCATCCCAGCCGAACAAGGTGACCAACAGCGAAGCGTCGAGTTCATGGCGCACTTCGAAATCCGGCAGCGTGGATTTCTGCGCGAATCGGTTCCACGGACACACCAGCTGGCAATCGTCACAACCGTAGATGCGATTTCCCATCAGCGGCCGCAATTCGACGGGTATGGATCCCTTGTGCTCGATGGTGAGATAGGAAACGCAACGTCGTGCATCCAGTGTGTATGGGGCGATGATGGCTTTCGTCGGACAGACGTCGATGCAGCGGGTACACGTTCCGCAATGCTCCGCCTGCGGCTCATCCACGGGCAGGTCGAGATCGGTATAGATCTCGCCGAGGAAAAACCACGATCCGGCTTCACGGTTCAACAGTAGCGTGTGCTTGCCCCGCCAGCCGGTACCGGCTTTCACCGCCAGTTCGACTTCCATGACCGGTGCGCTGTCGGTAAAAACGCGGTAACCGAATTCGCCGACGGCATTTCGAATCCTCTGCGCCAGCGTTTCGAGCCGCTTGCGCAACACCTTGTGGTAGTCACGCCCCAGCGCGTAACGCGCGACATAGGCGCTCTCCGGGTTCGCGAGTACATCCTCGGCGCCAACCGCCCGGGCGGGCATGTAGTTCATGCGCACGCTGATCACGCGCCGCGTTCCGGCAACCAGTTCGGACGGTCGCGTACGTCGTGTTCCGTGCGCGGCCATGAAGTCCATGTCGCCGTGGTAACCCTCGTTAAGCCAGTCCTTGAGCCGGGACTCCGCCACGGACAGATCGCAGTCCGCGATTCCCGCCTGTTCAAAACCGAGTTCGCGCGCCCATTTCCTGACATCGTCGCGCAGCCGAATCTGCTCCGCTCCGGTCATCTCGCCTCGGTGACGGGGCCCGCGTCCTGCGCCGGGGTGTCCGCCAATATTTCATCCAGAAATCGGGTTTCGCCGTGCTGCATCAGAAAAAACTCCGTTTCAGGGACGCCGGCACGGGCAAGCGATTGCGCCAACATCTCGGGGGGCTCGTCAAGGCGTTCGTCGGTCAAGCGAAATGTGCCCCAGTGCATGCCCACCGAATAACGCGCACGCAAGTCAAGATGCGCCTGCACCGCTTCATCCGTGTTTACGTGCATCGTCTTCATGAACCAGCGCGGCTCGTAGGCACCCACCGGGATCATCGCCAGGTCAAACCCGCCGAACCGTTGACCAAGGTCGTAAAGATCCGCTGAATAACCGAAATCGCCGCCAAAGAAAATGCGACGTTTCCCGTACTCGATGACCCATCCGCCCCACAAGGTTCGGTTTCGGTCCCACGGCGTGCGTGCACTCCAGTGCTGTACCGGAACGAAATGGAAGGTCATGCCCGAGCGTTCGACGGCGTCACCCCAGTCGTGCTCGCTGACGTTGCCGATGCCGTTCTCCGTCGCCCAGGCAAGCAGATTCAGCCCGACAAGGAAGCGCGGCGGCCCGCCTTTCTGTCGGCTGAGCTGCTGCAGCGTTGCCCGGTCGAGGTGGTCGTAGTGGCTGTGGGATATCAGAACCACGTCGATGTGCGGCAACTCCTCGACCGACATCGGCGGCGCGACGTATCGCTTCGGGCCAATCGAGGAAAACGGCGAAGCGCGCCCGCTCAGGTGCGGGTCGGTCATGATGTTCAGCCCGCCCCACTGGATCAGGAAGGTGTCATGGCCGAGCCAGGTCAGCGTGTCAGCACTCCGGTTGCCGGCGAGAAACGCAACGTCGGGGCGAAGCAGCGCAAAACCATAGCCCTCTTGCGGGTCCGCCGGTACGCCCTCGCGCCAGCGCCGCCATTGCCATTTCCAGAAACTGTTTTTCGGCGGATGCGGATATCGGTTGATGAAACCGTCCTTGGTGTGATGTGATTTCACGGGACTATAATGCGGGTTGCTGTAGCAGGCAGAAAGTGCGGCCGAACTGACGACAAGAATGACGGCGAACAGGCGCATTCAGGATTCTTTGTCGGCGTGCGTCAATGTTGTACCTTGCTATCGATATTCCACGAACAAACGTCCGCGGACGGGTTCTCGAAACCGGTATTCTGCCACCGGCGCATTTTCATCGCGCATGCGCCGGCACTGTATGCGTCTAAAAACCCTAAAGCCATCTGAAGAGGAACCATCATGAACAAAACCAGAAAGCCATCGGTCGGCGTCATCGGCCTCGGTTCTATGGGAATGGGCGTTGCCCGAACGCTCGTATCGAAAGGCTTTCCAACGCACGCTTTCGATATTCGCGCAAAGGCGCGCAACGCCTTCGAGAAAGCCGGCGGAACGGCGCATCGCAGCCCGGCGGAGATGGCAGCGGAGTGTGACGTCGTGATCGTGCTCGTCGTCAATGCGAAACAAACGAGTGACGTGCTGTTCGGCAAGAACGGTGCCGCTGCCGCCCTTAAACCCGGCAGTGTGGTGATCGCCAGCGCGACGGTCGCGCCCGATTTCGCGGAATCGCTCGGTGAGTACCTGCAAGCCCATGGATTGCTGATGATCGATGCGCCGGTGTCCGGCGGCGCGGCCCGCGCCGCGAAAGGCGAGTTGTCGATCATGGCTTCGGGCGAGCAGAAGGCGTTCCGCAAGGCCAGGCCGGTGCTCGACGCGATCGCCGTGAAGGTATATCGGTTGGGCGATACCCCGGGAATGGGATCCAAAGTCAAGATGATCAATCAGTTGCTTGCCGGCGTGCACATTGCCTCGGCGTGCGAGGCGATTGCTCTGGGCATTCGCACCGGCGCCGACCCGGCCGTGCTGTATGAAGTCATATCCAACAGCGCCGGTTCATCCTGGATGTTCCAGAACCGCGTGCCGCATATTCTTGAAGGCGATTACACCCCGCTTTCCGCGGTCAGTATTTTCGTCAAGGACCTCGGGATCGTGCTCGACACCGCAAAATCGATGAGCTTTCCGGCCCCGCTGACAGCCGCCGCACACCAGCAGTACCTCGCCGCGGCCGGTGCCGGACTGGCGGGTGAAGACGACTCCGCGGTGATCAAGGTTTACCAGCAACTGTCCGGTATCGAGTTGCCCAAAGCACGCCGCAAGAAAGCACGCACGGCGAAACGCCGCTGAAACCGCGCCGGCGCGAAACGCCGCGGGAACCTCAATTCCAGGGGACCACGGCAGCCCCGGGATCGACGCCCTGATCAGATATGGTCGTTCTCGAGACGCTCTTCGAGCGTGTAGAGAATGATCGCCACCTGAATCAGGTTGGGGTTCAGGTCGAGGGCGCGCCGGAAATACTCCGCCGAACGCCGCGCATCCGACCGCTCCAGCCAGATTTCGCCGCAACTTTGCATCGCGCCGAAATGATACGGGTTGAGGCGGATGGTCTGCTGATAGTCGGCAAGCGCGCGATCATAATCGCCAAGGTGGCTGTACGCATCGCCGCGCTTGTTCCACGCCTCGGCAAACCCGGGCTCATAGGAGATGATCTCGTCGAGCGTTTCGATCGCCTCTTCGATTTCACGCTGCCTTATCATCTGGATGCTCGACTGAAAAAGGCGGTTGACGGTGCGATCGGTAGAGCGCAACCATAATCCCCACAACGCCTGCTCCGCCATGCCCCGAACCAGCGGTTCGTGATCGTGCAGCCGCTGCAGCATGTAGGGCACATCCTCGGCAGTCCCGACCTCGGCGAGCCGCGCCAGGCCTTCGCGGCGCTCGCTGCTGTCCCGGCTGTCGAGCTGCGCCAGAGCCTCTTCGCGAGAGAGCGTTTCACCCCACCCCGCGGCCAGCACCGGCATACCGGCAAATACGAGCCACACCGCTGCCAGAAACAGACTAGATCGCATCGCCGCCGCCCTCCCCGAGAGCCCGCCTGATAGAGTCGATACTCTTGCTGACGTCCCGCATGTTCGGATTGATAGTCAACGCACGCTCGAAGTAACCAAGAGCGCGCCGGTATTCGCGCTTTCTCAACATCAGCTGCCCATAACCTGAGAGAGCTCCGAAATGATATGGTTCCCTCTCGAGGACCTTCTCGACATCGGCGATCGACCGGTCATCCTCGCCGACGATGTAGTAAACCGTCGCCCGCTTGTTCCACGCTTCGGCAAAGTCGGGCGCCAATCGAATCAGCGCGCTGAAACTGCGAACAGCGGCGGCATAATGTCCTGCCTGCATCTGTTCGATACCACGCTGCAACATCCGGTCATGCAACGCGTTCCCCGAGCGGCTCCAGACTTTCCAGATCGCGTCCTCGGCCAGCTTGCGCACCAGCGCGTCGGCATCATAGAGAGCGCTGTACAGCAACGGCAGATCTTCCCTGTTTCCGACGCTCCCCAAGGCGATGTAGGCGCCCCGGCGAACGTCCGGATCCGCATCTTCAAGCCCCTGCAGAACCTGCTCTCGGGTAAGCTCGCCCGGTACGCCCTGCGCACCGCAGTGCACCGGCACAACAAGGGAGCAGGCGCAAAAAACCACCATGACAAGCATGGCAGGCATTCCGGTCGTGGCAGTCGCTGCCAACATGGTTACAATGGCTGGTTCCCGTTGATAGCAAAATACTACCCCCTGTAAGCCCTCATATAAACAGGACTGGACAAACAGAACCATGAAACGTCTTCTTATAGCCATGCTCGCAACCGCCGCCTGCGGCGTCCAGGCCGCGCCCTACCCACTCGGAACCATGACGTGCGATGACATCGGCGCCTTTGCCTCGGAGGCGATGGGATGGCGGAAATCCCATGTCAGCCGCGAGGAAGCGCGCATAAAACTCGATGAAAGGGATTACGGTGACCCGGTCGAGAAGAAAAACCTCGTCATTATTCTGGACCTGGTTTACGGCAACTACGGAAATAACTGGACGGTTGAAAGTGCCGGAAATGTCATGCGCTCCGATTGCCTCAAGGGCCGTGATCAGTAACCACCGCCTGGCAGCGACCTCGCCACGGCACGCAACAGCGCAGCATCCTGCGTCAACGGCATTGTTCCGCAGTTCCCTTCTTTGCCCTGTTATCCCGGCAACAGCAAAGGAAAACGCATCATGAGTTTCCACATACCTTGCCCTGCCGAACCTGGCATGCCGCTCGCCGAAGTCGACACACCCGCCCTGCTGCTCGACATGGAAGCGTTCGACAGCAATCTCGATCGCATGGATGCATCGCTCGCGGGCAGGAATGTCCGTGTGCGCCCCCACGCCAAGTCGCACAAATGCCCGGAAATCGCCTTGCGGCAGATGGCGCACGGTGCGGTCGGCGTTTGCTGCCAGAAAGTCACCGAAGCGGAGGCCATGTTCGCTGGCGGAATACCGGACGTGCTGATCAGTAACCAGGTGGTGGGGCCGCGCAAGATCGCGCGCCTGATCGCCCTGGCGCAACGCGGCCGCGTCAGCGTGCTGGTCGACGATGCATCGAACGTCGCCGCCCTCAACGAGGCTGCCGCACAACACAAAGTATCGCTTAACGTGCTGGTTGAAATCGATGTCGGAGCAAAACGTTGCGGAGTGGCTCCGGGCGAGCCCGCCCGCGCACTCGCCGCGCAGGTCGCATCGAGCGGCAACCTTCACTTCAGGGGCATTCACGCCTATCAGGGTGCCGCCCAGCACGTGCGCTCGATTGAAGAACGCCGTTCACTGATCGCCCGGGCTGTGGAAATGGTCAGCGACACGATCGCGCTGTTGCGCGCCGACGGACTTGACTGCGAGATCGTTACCGGTGCCGGCACGGGCACCTACCTGATGGAAGCCGCAAGCAAGGTCTACAATGAAATACAACCCGGCTCCTACGTATTCATGGATGCCGACTACGCAAGAAATCTCGACGAGGACGGCAAGCCGGTTCGAACTTTCGCGCACAGCCTGTTCGTATGGACCAGCGTCCTTAGCCATGCCAAGCCCGGGCGCGCGATCGTCGATGCGGGCCTGAAGGCATTGTCGGTGGATTCCGGAATGCCGACCGTAGCGCAAGGCGGCGCGGAGTATCTTGGTGCCTCCGATGAACACGGCGTGCTGCGCGTCGATGACGCTTCGCGCTACCCGCTGGGCCACAAGCTGCGCCTCATTCCCGGGCATTGCGATCCGACGGTCAACCTGCACGACTGGATCGTCGGCTATCGCGGCGATACCGTTGAGACGGTGTGGCCCATAACGGCGCGTGGTGCGCTTTTCTGATTCGGTCCGTGGGCGGATATAATCGTCCGGATACTTACCTTATATTCAAACGAAATCTACCCAGGGAGACAAACCATGAGCGCCCTGAAAACCAGCTCACTCACCGCACGCCTTCCTGACATTGTATTTTTTTGCCTGATGATGGCGCCCGCGGTCGCTCTTGCCCACGTCGGACAGGGCGATCTGTCGGGAGGATTCGTGTCCGGAGTACTGCACCCGATTATGGGCCCCGATCATGTCGTTGCCATGGTTGCGGTCGGTCTCTGGGGCGCGCAACTCGGTGCGCCGGCAATCTGGGTATTGCCAGTCACCTTCCCCCTGGTCATGGCTTTCGGCGGCGTGCTGGGTGCTCTCGGCCGCCGAGCCGAAGAGGTTTACCAGGGCTTGCACCAGGCTGGACAGGCTCTCTCCCGCCAGGTCTTCCTGCGCCTGGTATCCCTGGGCGAGGGCGTCGAAGACACCCGCCGCCGCGTGCTGCGCTCCGAGTTGACCGCCATCGATATCCCCGCTGCCAATCCCAACCTGGGAGAGGGTGCCATGACTGTTGATCAGGTCCTGGAAGCCTTCGGGGTAGCGCGCTTGCTGTCTTTCGACCATGACCCCCAGACGCGCG
>Ga0209536_100000386_pt1 | contig 70463 bp, 57 predicted proteins | sample DeeMarSeWOR28_12_FD_187461 | JGI IMG/M metagenome (GOLD analysis project Ga0209536, IMG submission 187461) | Marine sediment microbial communities from White Oak River estuary, North Carolina - WOR-2-8_12 (SPAdes) (version 2) | ecosystem: Environmental > Aquatic > Marine > Intertidal zone >...
CACCACCCCTCTGATACACTGGATTGCTCGTATTACAGACGAGAGTTATGATGTACTTCCCGCATACGGCTCCAGTTTATCAGGCTGTTCAGTATGATGCTGCCTACCGGCTGCATTTCATGCATGGTGAAACAGCTGAATATCCCGTCAGTCTTCAAAATATCATCATAATTCAACTTGAACGCAAAACAACAGGTTGTTATTTTCATTTTCACTCAGCCTATAATATGAATTGGGGAGGCATCATGTTAAACCATATTTGGTTCGGTATGATCATTCTTGCGGTATTAATTGCCGGCGGGATAGATTTTTATAATGAAGTTCTGACAGAGCCGGTATCCATGGAGGCCAGTGATCAGCCGCGCAATTTGAATGAAGAGACGAAACTGGGACAGGTGACAAGTGCAGCTCTGAAAGGAGCGCAGACAGCAGTCGAAATTGCCATCGGGCTGATCGGCATTATGGCACTCTGGCTCGGGATGATGAAAATTGCAGAACAGGCCGGACTTACGGCGATTATTGCCCGGGTGGTCCAACCCATTACCAAACGGCTGTTCCCATCCATCCCTTCCGATCATCCTGCGATCAGCGCCATGATCATGAATATTGCCGCCAATATGCTGGGACTCAGCAATGCCGCTACACCGCTGGGATTAAAGGCGATGGAGGAGCTGGATAAGCTGAATCCGAATAAGGGGGAGGCTACGGATGATATGTGTACCTTCCTCGTGATAAATACCAGTGCCATTACCCTGATTCCGGCGACCGCTATTGCGATCAGGGCATCCCTTGACTCCGCCAATCCACAGATGATCATCGTTCCCTCGATTCTCGCCGCAACCTGTGCGACGATTGTCGGTCTAACTACGGTGAAGACGATTCAGGCGTTTAACCGTCGCAAGGCAGACAGGAAAGGGGAGGAATAATATGGAACTATTTAAAAACAGTCTGGATTGGATATCTATCGGGGTTATTCCGTTAATTCTGCTCATCTTCGTACTGATGGGTGAGCTGAAAAAGGTAAAGGTTTACGAATGCTTTGTCGAAGGGGCGAAAGAAGGATTTAATGTCGGCGTCAAAATCATCCCATATCTGGTTGCGATGCTGGTGGCCATCGCCATGTTCCGGGCAAGTGGGGCATTGGATATACTGACCGATCTTCTCAAACCGATAACAGAATTGATCGGGATGCCTTCAGAAGTATTGCCGATGGCCCTGATGCGGCCGCTCTCAGGCAGCGGTTCACTCGGGGTGATGACCGAACTGATGAAGACCCATGGTGTTGACTCGCTGATCGGTTTTATTTCTTCTACAATGTTTGGCAGTACGGAGACAACTTTTTACGTGGTGGCAGTATATTTTGGAGCTGTGAACATTCAGAAAACACGGTATGCTCTGCCCGCCGGTCTACTGGCAGACGCGGCAGGCTTGATTGCGGCGACTCTGATCTGCCGCGCAATCTTTTAGCGTGACCGTCCATAATGGATCTGCCAATTGGTATACTAAGGATGTATCGGACAGGATAAATTTTTAAATGAGATGAGAAAGAATTACTCATTGCTCATCGATATAAACAATCGTTATTTTTAAGAATTATTTGTGTTGTATTGGTCACGTGTTTACACATGTTTTAAAATATGTAATGGCAGCCATAAAGTCACCCAGCCGGGGTGGGATGTCATGGTTTTTCGATTCAATTAATTGGATTACTGTTCGGTCAAAAAGTGCAGATACATGGTTAAGACAATGCAATTTAAATATTTATGCTTCATGAAAATCAATTTTTATTTTTACTGATATGCTTCTATCCTTTTTATCCTGTGATCCCGTCTGATTACGCCTTCCTGTGACTTCGTTCCTCCTTCGGTATCTTGATGAAACTGCATTCCCGGATGTTCAAAAAGGAGATACCTGCCGCCAGTCATTTTGGCTCCACCACGATTTTGTTATAATCCAAAAAAAATGCAGAAAAAATGTATTTCACACAGATTCAAAAACTGATCGGATAAGTCTAATTTTTTTAAGGATTAAGGTGGTGAAAAACAGCAAAATATGAATTTCTTAACCTATTGATTATTTGTGACTTATGATTCCGATATGAAAGTTGTGTGAATATTTGCCCCGCATTATTTTGCATCTTATATTCGCTTACACTTTTTTCAGAATTATGAAGAAAAAGACCAGCCTTTCTGCAATCACCTGCTTTTTTATTATTGTCGCCCAGCTGCATGGCCAGACTCTGTTCAAACCTCAGGTGGATGATAATTCCAAATTTACCACAACAGGTAATATCGGTCTGACAATTTCCAATTATGGCACTTTTGGCGATGGTTTCGCCCAGCAGTCCCCGGTCGATCAGCCATCCTGTGAATATCCAAAGGAGTCCGGTGTTGAACATCTGTTCGGCGGCGGCCTGTGGGTCGGCGCCGAGACGTCAGAGGGGCCAAAAGTAACTACGGGGGCCTTTAATTCAGCCCGCTTTCAGACCAGCGGATCGTATAATTTCGAATTCACCAACACTGCCGATCCGAACGATCGCACGACCGAGAGATCCAGCCTTCCCGGTAACCGGTATTTTTCGCCGGAAGCCGTCAGCCATCAGGATTTTGTGGTTGATTTTTCCGACACCAATATCGTGATTCCCGGAACGAACATCATCATCCCCAATCATATCCCCATGGGTATCGCCGTTCATCTCGAGACCTATGCCTGGAATTTTCCCTTTGCCGATGCATTTATCATTTTCAATTATCATATTGAGAATGTGTGGGATGATACTCTGGAAAATGTGTATGCGGGTATGTGGGCTGATCTGGTGGTCCGGAATGTGAATATTACCCCGCCGCGTATCGGGGCGCCGTTCTACCAGCATGTTGGCGTCGGTCATGTCACCAATGATTCGATGCAGTTTATCTACGCCTACGACTATGATGGCGATCCGGGTTTTACGGACAGCTATGTCGCGATGACGTATCTTGGGGCTGATCCGGTTGTAGGGGACCAGATTTATAATAAGAATACAACCCATAACTGGTGGCTGTTCAGCGGCGGCATTGAGGAGTATGAACAGGCACCGACAACCGAGGTCCAGAGGCTGGAGAGGATGCGCGTATCGTTTCCGGAAGATATATACAAAAGCCTTATTTTTCAGAGCCCCGGAAACTGGATGAATCTTATTTCGACCGGACCCTTCGAACGGATCAAACCGGGCGAATCGATCAATGTGGTCTTTGCGATTGTCTGTGCGAAAAAATATGGATTCAACCCGGCAACAAGGGATGACGACTTTGCTAAGACGAATTTGTATCAGAATGTATCATGGGCACAGAAAGCCTATCATGGTGAGGATTCCAACCGGAACGGCATCCTGGATCCGGGTGAGGATGTGAACGGCAATGGTAAACTGGACCGCTTCGTCTTGCCCACACCGCCTGTGGCGCCGCGTCTGAAAACATTTGCCGGGAATCATAAAGTGACCCTTATGTGGGATAATTCATCTGAATATTCAATTGATCTGATCTCCAAACAGCGGGATTTCGAAGGGTATCGTGTCTACCGTTCATTCCTCGGAGACGATAAATCATCCGCAGGGATGCTTGGCAGTCTGAAGCTTATCCATGAGTATGATCTGAAAAACCGGCTTTTTTTTGATACCGGTATGGATGCGGTACGGATGGATGAACCGGAAATCGAGTATGAAACCGATCCGGAAACAGGGAAGATTGATACGATTACCTATACATACCGTATCGAGATTACGAATCTTCAGAATGGCTGGCCGTATGCCTTCGCCGTTTCCGCTTTTGACAGTGGCGACGCCACCATTGATCTTCCCAGCCTGGAAAGCAGCAACCTGCAGAATGCCGTGATCGTAACACCGGGTACCCCCCCTGCCACTGCAAGCCAGCAGCCCGAAATAGGAGTGTATCCGAATCCCTACCGGGTAAATGCTTTATGGGACGGGCAATATGAACGTGACCGCAAGTTGCATTTCTATAATCTCCCGGCTAATTGTGAGGTACGCATCTATACGCTGGCGGGAGATCTGGTCGATAGTTTCAATCACAGCGGGCTCCTTTTCAGTGATGCGTCGATGAATGTAAACGGCGTATTCTCAGGCGGCGAACATGCCTGGGATATTGTCTCGAAATTCGACCAGGCCATCGCCACCGGACTCTACCTGTTCACGGTGAAGGATAATCAGACCGGAGAAGTCTATACGGGAAAGTTTGTAATAATTAAATAAGATTAAAGATTAAAGAAGAAAGATGAAGGGGGTAGAATGAGCAGGGTAAGATTGAATATCAGGCGTCAGGTTGAAGGAATTTTAAACCGTATTCAGTTCTGATTTCAGTTTGTAATGAAAGGCCGGATTCATTTTGTTCAAATTTTTAATCTTTCATCTTTGCTCTTTAATCTTTTTCTGCGGCTTGAATTCTGACAGATAGACTTATAAAACCATGGAGGAGAGCATGAGACACATTGTAACCAGCTTCATTATTGTTTTCTTGATATTGATAACGGGCAGCCAGCTTTTTGCGCAGGCTCCTTACGACACAGTCAGCATTTACGACCTGCAGTATGTTGCCGATCCAGAGAATGGCGATGCATCTCCGTATTTGGGCGATACCGTGGTTGTTCGCGCGCTTGTAATGCATAGCCCGAGGGCACTCTGGGTGGCAAACCGGTGGGCCTGTTATGTGGTGGATCCGGACAGCTTTCCCAAACCCTGGAGCGGATTCTTTTTGATTCAAAATGATACGATAAACAGTATCGGTACCAATTTCGGCTTTGCCGAGCCGGGCATGATCATCTATGCCACGGGCGTGATGGAAGAGTATTTTGGATTTACCGAACTTTCCCTGCTGACAAACCCGATCGTCCCGATCGACATCGAGAGTTCCGACAATACGCTTCCGGAGCCCTTTAAGCTCACTGTCAATGATCTGGACGGTTTTGCCAACGGTGAGCAGTGGGAGTCGATGTATATCAGACTGGAAAATGCGACGATTGTTAACAATCAGGTGAGCAGTAACCGTGCTTCAATTACGGATGCATCCGAGGGGACGGCTTATCTGGATGATTACTTCTGGTGGTTTCGCGGCCGGTTTGATAACAACACTTACGATTGGCCACCGCCGGGAACAAACATAAATACTACCGGCTTTGTAAGGGATACCGGTCCCGGAACATATACGGTAAATCCGGAAAATGATACATTTCTGGAAATTCTTACCACCCCGCCGGTAATCTCAACGGTCAGACGTAATCCCGGTGTACCAACCTCAAACGATGATGTTGTGGTTTCTGCCGAAATCATCGATAATGTATCTGTGGATTCAGCTGCATTGGTTTACAGCGTGGATTGGGGCGCGTACCAGGTGGTCGGCATGTCTGCCGATGCCGATACATTTACCGCAACCATCCCAAAGCAGGCGGATGGATCTGTCATAAGATTCTATATTTACGCGCAGGACAATGTCGGTGACTGGACCACCAATCCCGGAGATACGTCCACGGCAGTATGGATTTATCCTGTACGCAACAGCGCTCTGACTCTGAAAGATCTGCAGTATCATTTTGACTATGACAATGACGATTCACCCTACAGATATTACGAAGTTACAGTTCGCGGAATTGTAATTACCGATTCAACGGATTTTCCCGGTTCCTATTATATACAGGAGAAAGACAGCGCCTGGTATGGGATCTGGGTAGGCGAAAACCAGCATCCGTTTGTGAAAGGGGATCTGGTTGAGATTACCGGCACGGTGGCGGAAAATTTTGATGTCACGCGTATTGAAGACGTGACAGCTGCTAATCTGATCAGCTCCGGGAACGAGTTCTTTACTGTCCAGGTGAAGACCGGTGATATAAACACTGCCGGTGAATATGGTGAGGCTTACGAAAGTGTACTGGTTGAATTGAACACGCTGACCGTCACGAATGAACTGCCAGATTCCCCGAACAATTTTGGTGAATTTTCCGTCGATGACGGCAGCGGAGAACTGCGTGTTGATGACTGGGCGTCATCACCCCCAAGGCCGGCTTTTCCCGGCAATCATTTTAGTGAATACGCCAATAATGAGACAATCGAAAAAATTATTGCCCTCGGATATTACAGTTTCGGTAATTATAAAGTTCTTCCACGGGATACAACGGATATTATCGGACATGTATCCGCAATCGGTAACGGGATAACTACGTTGCCATTTGAATTTTCACTGGAACAGAATTTTCCAAATCCTTTCAATCCGATTACCCATATCTCATATCAGGTCACCAGGCCGGGTATTTACCGTCTGACCGTATATAATGTATTGGGTCAGACCGTTGAAAATCTGGTGGATAAATTCCACAACGCCGGGACTTACACGATGACCTGGAATGGGATGGACAAGCAGGGACGACGCATGGGCAGCGGGCTGTATTTTTATCGCCTGCAGGGTGAAGGATTTGTGATGACGAAAAAAATGGTGCTTCTGAAATAACGACATATGCTACCCTGAGTGTTCGTGGTGCGTCGTGTAAAAAGTTATTTGATCATGGAAAATATAAGATCAAGATGCTATGTAATGCTGGTTTTATTCAGCATTCCGCTTATGTGGAACGGATGTGCCGATTCGATCACCGGTGAGAGGAATATCAATCTGCCGCCGGATTCATTTATTTTTATTCAGTCCGTGGGAAACGACACCCTCAATCCGCAGCGCAGCGTTCAGATGATCCATTGGGACGGCCGCGATCCAGATGGCTTTGTTAAAGGATATTATTATACCTGGCAAGACGATCCGGTTGACGCTGACTGGACCTATACGACAGAACAGAGCCAGCTGTTCGCACTTGAAATTATCGGAGCAGACACCCAATATACTTTTCAGGTCAAGGCGGTCGATAATCTGGGACTGGCAGATCCCACACCCGCAATGCAACTCTTCCCGATAATTAACAGCGCACCGGAAATCGAATGGAGCGTAAACAGCCGAATACCGGATACGACGTTCACTGTGGCATCTTTTTCGTGGCAGGCGGCAGACCCTGACGGCGATCTTACGATAGCGCATTTTGAATACGCACTCGATGAACCGGCAGACTGGCACAAAATACCCGGTTTCAGTCGAACAGTGACGATCAACGCTGACAGCGGACTCACTGCCGGGGATCATGTGTTCTATATCAGGGCGGTGGATATAGCCGGTGCCACCAGTGAAACCATTCGCATGCCGGAAGCAACTACCTGGCATGTTAAGGAACCCAAGGGGCATTACCTGCTCATTGATGACTATGAAGTTGAATCAACGACCACCGGAAATCCGGATGCCTATTATCAGAGTCTGCTGACGCAGATACTGCCTGAATTGGGAGAAACAGGTGGCTTTGACTACTGGAACATAGAGCGGTTATTTCCGGCATTGCGTACGCAGTTTACGGAAACGGTCAAGTTGTTCGATCGGATCATCTGGTATTCCGATTTAATTCAGGAGACCGATGAGCATTTCATCACTGCGCAGGTGGCGATTCCTGAATTCCGCGCCGAGGGAGGGAAAATCATTTACTCGGTCCAGTTCAATACCGGTTTTGGCGTGCAGGGCAGTCCGCTGGATTTTTCACCGGTGGATTCACTGGGCCAGTATTACAATTTTATCGCACCGAACGCAGATTATTATACGGATCAGATGTTTACCGACAAGTTAGGGTATACCTTACCCGAATTAAAAGTGTCAAGATATATTTTCGGTCTGATTGCGCTCAAACCGAAAGTCAATGCGGTCCCCATGTACCGCTATGATGATCCGAATCGGGAAACAGATCCGATTTTTGTCCTGATCGGTCAAAATGATAACCTGCTGGGTCAGCCGTATGATTTTGTGTTCGCCGGAACACCGCTGCATATGCTGAATGGCAATAGCAATCTGGATGATCTGTTCAGGGTCATCCTGGGCGATGTGTTTAAATAAATATAAAGGTCTGAATGAAAAATTCTATCCTGGCATATTTGCTCATCTGTTGGCTGTCCGGTACACTGGCCATTGCCCAGTCAACCGGAAGGATCAGTGGTCTGGTTGTCGATAAGGATACCAATGAACCGCTGGCCGGGGTGAACATCATGGTCAAAGGCACCTATTTCGGTGCATCGACCGATCTGGACGGATTTTTTGTGATTCCGGAAGTCAGCCCGGGTGAATATGAAATCGAGGTCAGTTATATCGGATATAAAATCATTATCCAGACCGGTGTCAGGATAAAGGCCGGAGAATCGACCAATCTGAATTTTGAGCTGGAAAGTTCAGTACTGGCACTCGGGCAGGATATTGAAGTGATCGGGCAGAAACCCCTGATGGATATTGAAGAGACCAGTACGGTGAGAAGTGTATCCAAGGAGGATATTGAGAATCGCATCGTTGATAATACCCTTGAACTGATCAGCCAGCAGGTAGGAGTGGTTGCCCAGGAGGATGGAATCCATATTCGCGGTGGTCGCGCCTACGAATCGCAATACATGCTCGATGGAATTTCCGTTCAGGATCCGCTTTCCGGCACGGGTTATGGCCTGAACCTCAGTGCCAATTCGCTGGAAGAGGTGGAACTGATCACCGGCGGTTATAAGGCGGAATATGGTCAGGCAACCTCCGGTGTGATCAATGTCCGGACCAAGTCCGGCAGTGAACAATATGAGGCTTTTGTGCTCTATAAATCCGATAATTATGGGTTGTTTAAAGATCGCAGCTGGAGTTTTAATTCGGACAATATTGAATTTAACATGGGCGGGCCGGAACCTATCACAAGTTATGCACTTCCTGAAATGGGTCTTGATCTTCCCGGTGATTTCTTTTTCTTTATTAATTTTTATGCAATGATATCGGACAATTATACGCGCGCGACAGCTGATCAGTTATATTCATCCATTGCACCCACCTTTGGTGGATTGCTCTCGCCCACATCCCTGGCACCGCGTCAGGATAACAACTGGTCCGGAATATTCAAACTGAAGTGGAAAATCGATCCAACCCATCAGCTGATTTTCGCATATAACCGCTCGATCGTCATAAATCAGAATAACCGTTCACTGCAGACAAATCTGGAGTATGTGGAACCCACACCCGGTTTTCCTTATGATTTTTCCAAGAATCTGGACAGTTATAACACATATACCCATGATAATGAGCAAATCTCACTGACCTGGAATCAGACCATTGACCCCAAAACATTTTATGAAATCAGGTTGAGCCGGTATTATGCACACCTGCGCAGTGACTGGCAGGGGAATCTGTGGAGTGATTACAATATGGCGGTTGATGTCACCCGGCTGCCCGTTGAATATTATACCCTCCCCTCAGATTCAACTAAAATCCGGCTTATTCCCGGTGATGGATTCTATGATTATGGCAATTATAATGTCTGGCATGATCACTTCGTGGAATGGTACACGTTTAAAGGGGATATTACACGCCGTCAGGGGGATATTCATACACTCAAGGCCGGATTTGAATTGTCGTTTAAGGATATGCAGCTCGTTGATATTCTGGATCCCTGGATCGGGGATTATGGGGCAACGCAGGATGTGTACCGCGTTCAACCTGCGGATGGCGCCGTTTATCTCCAGGATGATTTAAGATTTGAAGGATTTATCCTCAACGCCGGATTGCGTCTGGACTACTGGTTTCCGGGTAAATATGCCGATGATGCGGTAAAGGATACCAATACGGTTTTATCTGAAGGGGTACGGAAGAAATACCTGGAAGAGACCTCAGAATTATTCGGTCAACGGTATAAATTACGATTGATGCCCCGCATCGGTGTCTCACACCCGATTTCCGATAACCTGATGCTTTATTTCAATTACGGGCATTTTTCAAAATTACCCAAACCTCAATTTCTTTATGCCAAGCTTGGGCCCACCAGCTCCAAATCTGCTTATCAGAAATATGGCAACCCGGCCCTTGATCCGGAAACGAGTGTCACCTATGAGCTGGGTATCCGATATAAATTATCCGAAGATGATGTCATTAATATTACTACCTATTACAAGGATATATTTGATTATGTCCAGACGGTATCGTTCACCAGTGCTCGACGCGGCTTCAGCGGCATTACATATACTAATCTGGACTATGCCCGGGCGCGTGGGATCGAGGCCGAGTTTAAGACCCGTATTGGCAGGTATTTCTTTGGGGATATTTCCGGCGCCTATTCGATAACGACCACCAAGGCATCCAATGCCGATGTTGGTTACCTGATCGCACAGCAGGAGCTCGAGGAGCCTCCCATTAAAGAAACCTTTGCACGCTGGGATCGTCCATGGCAGATCGGCGTGAATGCAGCATTCCGCATTCCACCAGATGAACACCCGGAGCTTTTCGGTCTGCGTTTATTCAGTAACTGGGATCTCAGTCTGCGCTTTTTTGCCCAGGCCGGACGCCGGTATACCCCTACTGAATTATCCTATATCCAGGTAACCGACGGTCGTCCCATATATAATTATGTAACCGATCAAACACGGGCATATGAAAAGGTCGGCGCCATGTGGAGCTGGGTTGATCTCCGGTTTAATAAGAATTTTGCTATCTGGGGAATTCAATACAGTATCAATCTGGAAATCCGCAACCTTTTCAACCAGACAAATCCCGAAATTATCAATCCGGTGACCGGAAAGGCATACGAATACGGCGATCCGGTTCTCAGCGATTGGAATGATCCGCTGTATCCGGACCGGTCATATCCGATATCGGGTCCGTTCCCGCTCAATCCCGCGAGATACAGGCAGGGGCGACAGATCATTCTCGGATTTTCAGCGCAATTGTGAAGTAGAGCAAATGAAATCTTATTTATTTATCGGCGTTGCCATAACAATACTGGTTTTTGTCGAAGCAGCCAAGACACAGGTATTCCCAAATCTCGGTGGCCAGCGGGCTGGTACGGCTGCCGCGCAGTTTCTGAAGATCGGTATCGGTGCCAGGGCACTTGGCATGGGTGAATCATATGTTGCCGTGGCCAATGATGCCGAGGCCTTATACTGGAATCCGGCCGGTATCAGCCAGTTCAATGAACAAACGGTATTTTTCGCCCATACGCAATGGGTTGTTGATATCGATCTGGAATATGCCGGAATTGTCTATCATCTTGATCCTTCGAATTCATTCGGCCTTGCCGTAACGTATCTTCATACCAATGAACTGAAGGAAACCACCGAATTACAGCCTTTCGGCACAGGACGTTTTTTCAGATACAGTGACTTCCTGATGGCATTTAGCTATGCACGGAACATGACTGACAAATTCAGTTTCGGTCTGTCGCTAAAATATATGCAGGAGGATATTGCTGAACTCATAACACGCGGGTTCCTTTTCGATCTGGGCACCTATTACCGTACCGGTTTTGAAAGTCTGCGTTTCGCGGTGGCTGTGACCAATCTGGGCCCTGAAATTGCTCCCACCGGATCCTTTACCTATCAAAACCTTCAGGCAGAATCAGTGGAAGTGAGCAGCTTCCAATCCTCACCGCCACCGATCATGTTCCGGCTCGGGATTGCTGCGGAATTGGTCGATACGGAGCAGCATATTCTGACGACATCTGTGCAGCTCAATCATCCGAACGATAACGAAGAAAATATCAATATCGGAATGGAATACTGGTGGCAAAATACGGTTGCCCTGCGGGCCGGATATAAAACAGCACGTATAGAGGAAGATTTTTCTCTTGGAGCCGGTTTGTATCTTCCGACCGGATTTACCAATTTACGGGTGGATTATGCCTTTACCAATTTTGGCCGCCTGGGATATGTTAACCGTTTTTCACTCCAATTCCAGTTTTAATATGAATTATCGTATGCTTTTTTCGAACATAAAAAAGATGACAAATCCGGTTGTAAAAGCGCTAGTCCCAGCCGGACGGGAGAAAAAGCAATCTGAAATCATTGAAATTGAGAGATATCTTCGGCTCACCCGGGATGACATGAAATATTATTGGTCAAATATTAGCGGGATCCTTTTAATGCTGCTCGCTATTCTGACGGCCGGCTGCAGCCACAATGAATTCCCGCTGCCAACAATCCCACCGGCTGACGAACAATTTCCCAGTTATCAGACCCCGGAGTATATCCAGATCAATCCGTCGTTTGATGCTGTCAACGGCTATGGTTTTAATCATCCGGCGGATATTTATTATGGCGTTGACAATTTTCTGTATGTTGCCGATACCGACAACAACCGGATTGTAATGATGGACATCGGTGGGACCATTCAGGGTTATTCGCAGAGAATTGAACATCCGGAGGCGATCTCACAGAATGACAGTCTGCAACTGCTGATCGTCAACCGGACCAATGCGGTGTTTCGCATCGATCTATATAAACACAATCACCAGATCAGCCAGGCGGTAATTGAAAAAGTATTCGAACAAGCTTCTCAGCCGACCAGGCAGTTTACCGGTATATCGGTTCATAATGGATTTGAATATTATGTCACGGTTGCAGATCCCCAGTCACTGCAAAAGGTAAGTTATATCTATGATTTTCGCAGCGATCATTTTCTGAAAGGTCCTTTACCAATGGAAGTCAACGGATCCGGTCTGTTTGCTACCATGCTGCCGACCGCAATTGTGTCGGAAAGAGAAGCGTATCTGGATGCCTCATCGAGACTGGAAGATACCGAGGCATTCTACTTTACCCAAACCGGTTCAATTCCTGATCTGCAATTACAAAACTATTATAAAATTCAGCATGTCACCACGACTGTCTTTGAAGGGGATAATATTCTGATCCCGGATCTTTCGCTGATCGGGACCGATATATACAATTTTGCGCGCTACTTTAATCCGGAAGATATCGCCATCGACCGGTCAGGATTTTTATTCGTTGTTGATGCCGGTCCGGATCCCGCCGAGAATACCGGAACAGAATACGCACCCGGCTTTTACCGCTTTTCCCAAACGGGCAAACAACTGCAGGCAAAGCTGGCATTTGGATCCGGTCCTGAACAATTTAATAATCCCCGGGGCGTTGCCGTTACGCCTGCCGCTGAAACAGATCAGGTTGTATATATTGCCGATACAGGGAACAACCGGATCCTGCGTTTTAAACTGTCTACCGATTTTTGAAATTCGCGTACCATCGGATACAATATATGACGACGGAAAGGTCGTGGCCCGAGGTGCAACATATGTAGTATTTAAATCAGTGGGTGACAAAGGTGTTCAGACTACCTGTAATCCCCTGCCTGCCCCTTACACGGGACCGCCACTGATTTTAGACGTTATTTCAATTCACCGGATAAAAAAAGGGTGTGCATTGCACACCCTTGTAACCAGAATCAAAATATTATAATTACTTGATCAGCATTATTTTCCTGGTTCGTATTGAACCGGAGCCGCCTTCGTTGTCGGCCACCTGCATTCTGACATAGTACGTTCCCGATGGTAAATCTTGGGCATTGAAATTCGCGCGGTGTATGCCAGCCGGTTTATGGTCATTAATCAGGGTCGCCACTTCCTGTCCGAGGGCATTATAGATCCTGATGGTGACAAATTGATTTGCCGGCAGACTGTACTCGATAGTCGTCGCCGGATTGAACGGATTGGGATAATTGTGCAGGAGCAGGGCTGTGGCCGGCAAACTGCGGTCACTCAGATCGATGGCATTGACGACACCGGATTCGAGTATCCAGACATAGGCATCATCCGCCCATACGCCGGCATCGGTGTGATAATTGACAAACAGATATTCGTCTTTACCATCCCGGTCCATATCCTTTGCGGGATAGCCGTAAAAAAGTCTTGGTTCAAGGATATTATCGGCGACACCGCTATAGTCGAAGATGTCAAACGCTACTGTCAGATCCCAGTTTGAAGTATCTGCGGGATCACCATCTCCATCGTATTCGAGGTCATAGATCTGGCCATTCCGTTCACCGGCGATCATCAGGTGCAGGTTGCCGTCGTAATCCGGATCGGCAATGTGCATACTGCGCAGCTTACCCTGCGCCCTGCGCGGAATTTGATAGAATTCCTGCACATCAGCTCCGGTAATCTGGCTTACATCGCTGATATTCGTGATCATGAATACCATATTCTGTTCTTCGGTGCCGGCAATATATAATTCATTAACGTTATCATTATTGACGTCCGCTACCCGGATGCCGTCGAGCGCGCCGTAATCAATCCCCTGGGGTTGATATAACTCGTCGATCTGTGCAACGAGCTCATACTGGTCGGTTCCGGTACACTCAATGATCTTCAGTTTGAAGTTATTCCATACCATAGCATAGATTTCACGGTTCCCGTCATTGTCCAAATCACCGGTGGTCACACTATACAGTGATCCCCCGGTAAAGCCGGTTACATGGTATTCGATATTCCATGAGCCTAATACAGAAAATTCTCCGAGCACAGAAGCCACGATGACTTCGCAATTCAGTGCTCCATCAGAATACCGGTTGGCAACAATCAACTCATTGTCACCGTCCTTATCGATATCCTCGATCGTTAAACTATAGGGCCTGAAATCCCTCTGGTCATCAATATCGAAATTCCATTCATTGGTCGGCTCGAAATCTTCTCCGGTGTAGTTTCCGTATTTGTTTTCTCCTGTTTCACCTGTCCATTCAAAAACCCAGAGTCTGGGTGGATTTTCATTGCCAGGCAGGCCGGTGACAGTCGGCATGGTGGTTATAATCTCGACAACGCCGTTATTATCCATATCCCCAACCTCAATACCGGCGAAAGTGTTGGCTGACAAGGGATATTTCCAGTACCAGACCAGATCATAGGTGTTATCATCTGAGGCTTCGTACATCAAAATGTAATTTGAATCCAGGTCCGTATAGGCACACAGAAACTCACCCCACCCGTCTTCATCGGTATCTAAACCACCTTTGACAATTGCCATTTCCGAGCCTGTACCCGGTGGCTGGAATGGTTTCTCCTCCATACGCCAGACTAGATCCCACGGATTTTGCGCCGATGCATTTAATGCAAAAAACAAACAAATCAAAAGCAGTAAATAGACTCGCATAAGCCGCCTCCCTTAGGTTTAGAAATACAAGGCTGTAATTTGTGTAAATTCAGATTTATTTTTCCAAAATAGTAAGGTCAAGGAGAATAAAAATCAAATATTTTAATCCTAAATTTTGTAAAGACCAGGTTCCTGCGACGTACGCTGTATCTTTACTGAAATTGGAGACATGGCATCAAAACTGTGGTTGCAGACCTGCATCTGATAACATTTTCCATCTTAAATTCCGAAACGAAATCGTACACCCGGCAGCAATGGATCCGGGATGAGATTTGGTGATCATATTCTCAAAAAGTTGTACTGCGTGCCTGATTCGTACACACCTGGTCAGGGATTAAGACAAATGAATACATATCTACCAGCCACGGATGGCAAATCTGACAGATTAATCGCACCGAACGATTGAGAATGACCGCAGTTAAATTCTTGAAAAACAACCTATATACGGTTACATTTGAAATAAAAGGGCAAACCGGTGCAATATCTGATACTTTTTTTTATCCTGACCTGGTTTTCACCATCCGAGAATCTCATCATTGAAGAACTCGGTAAATTTGGGGGAACCGGTAACCGGCCGGGATTGTTTAAAGCACCATCCGGGCTGGATTTCAGCGAAGATGGCAGGTTGTTCGTTGCAGACCGGCTTAACCACCGGATTCAGGTTTTTGATCCATTTGGAAGGTTCTTGGCCAATTTCGGCGGCTATGGGATGGGGGATGAGAAGTTCGATGAACCTTGTGATGTCTGGGCAAGGTCTACGTTGAATATATTCATCGCCGATTATAACAACCAGAGAATACAGCGGTATAATAAAAATCTGACTTATCTGAATTCAAAATATTCAAATCCCGGTGAGGAGGAACGGTTTCAGCACGAACGTATCCTCAGCATGGCTTATTCACCACAGGGAGAGTTATTCCTCCTCGATGCAGGGGAAAACAAGGTCGTTAAAATCAATCAAAATGATAAAGGGATAGCGGCCTTCGGATTTTATGAATCAGGAAAGGGGCAGCTTGTCTTTCCGGTTCAGATCGACCTGACCGGGAATCATCGGGTGATCGTCTCCGATGCGGGAGCCCGGAAAATATATATTTATGATTATTTTGGCAATTTTCTGCGGCACATTGAACATCCTGATTTCCTTGCCCCGGGTGGATTGGCTGCCGACGATCAGAACCGGATATATGTTGCTGATCCGGAAGCCGGAAAGGTATTCATATTTGATCTGGACGGCAGGTATCTGGCTGGATTCAGTTCCGTTAACGGCCTCACATTGATACGTCCGGTCGATCTCACAGTCCATAAAGTGGATAAATTATATCATGTATACCTGATCGATGGTGATGAAATATGGATTCTCAAACTGCAATTTAAGGTGCCGAAGGAGTGACCTCACTTGCACCTGCGTATATTCTTAGTTCTGCTTGCTGTCCCTATTTTCGCCCAGGATAAATTTACGTATGATCCACTTGAAAAAGATACCACGATTGTTGCAAGTCAGAAACTCTTCGGGATAACGCTTCCTGACCACTATCGTATAAAGCCCCAGTCATTGACTATTTATCATAACAGGCGCTATCTTGAGGCCGAACTGTCTTACCGGTTCTCAGAGGAAGAAAATAAAATATCTTTTTTTCAGCCGGTGGGGGAGGGAGATTCACTCAGGTTGGTTTTTCAGATCAATCCGTTCCAGCTGCAACGCAGCTACCGGTTTCTGCAGATCGATACAGTTTTTGCCGACAGCATCAGTTCCGATAGTATTGTGATCTCCGAAAATCCGGTTTCAAATCCATTTGCACGATTCGATACACAATTAAAGCGCAGCGGAAGCATCTTCCGTGGCTTGAATATTGGCACTAACCGCGATCTGACCATTAATTCGGGCCTGAATTTGCAGCTTTCTGGCAATCTCACCGAAGACGTTGAAGTTATTGCCGCCCTGACCGATGAATCGACGCCAATTCAACCGGAGGGCAATACGCAATCGTTAAGAGAAGTGGATAAAGTGTTTATCAATTTTAAAAGTCCCTGGGTATCCGGTATGCTGGGTGATTTCAACCTGAGATACCCCAATGGCGAGTTTGCCCAGCTCTCCCGTAAATTGCAGGGTATCAGCCTTCTGGGAAATTATCAGGGATTTGATCTGGGAGCAACCGTAGCCTCAACCCGTGGTTTCTTTAATTTTGTGTCATTTCTCGGGCAGGAAGGTAATCAGGGACCGTATCAGCTGGTCGGCAGCGAAGGGGAATCGGATATCATCGTTCTGGCGGGGACCGAACGGATCTGGATCAACGGGGAATTGATGCTTCGCGGAGAGGGTAACGATTATGTTATTGAGTATGCCAGTGGACAGATTACGTTCAGCAACCGGCGCTTGATAACCAGCGAATCCCGCATTGAAGTTGATTTCGAATATTATCCTGCCCGGCAAAAGTACACCCGCGATGTCTATTCCGGTATCACGAATGGTTCAATGTTCGACAACCAGGTGAATTACCGGGTGAAATACTATCATGAGCAGGATGATCCCGATAAGATACTTGAACAGGAAGGGATATTAACACCGGAGGAAAAAGCCGTCATCGCCGCCGCGGGTGATGATCCGCTCAAGGCAGCCACCCCGTCTGCATTCTTTGTCGGGCAGGGTCTGGGAGATTATATTTACACAGATACAACAATATCAGACATCACGGATTCCATCTATGTATACCGCGGTGATGGGCAGGGCGATTATCGGGTGAATTTTTCATCCGTCGGTTCAGGCAGGGGTGATTATGTCCGTGACCGGATCGGCGTGTTTCGCTGGGTGGGAAAAAACAACGGAGGCTATCTGCCGGTTAAATTATTACCTTTACCGAGGCGCCAGCAGATTGCGGATGTCGAACTTCAATATAATCCTTCAGATGCATTCGGTCTGCGTACGGAATATGCACTCAGTAAATTTGATCGGAATTCGCTTTCCGGCATTGGTGATGGTGACAATCAGGGAAATGCAATGCTGCTCGCTGCAGACCTGCAACCAACGCCATTCTTCAATCTCGGTGACTTTGCCTTCCAATTGAACGGCCGGTTCATCGATAAGGATTTTGCCGGTGTTGACCGGTTTCAGCGGCCGGATTACAACCGCTACTGGAATGTTCTCGACCGGCGTCTGAGTACATCCGAGGAAAAAAGTGTCGATGCCACAGCCACTTATTGGCCATGGAAATGGTTGAAAATAAGGGGTAATTTCGGCAACCTGCACAAGGATGTTCTTGAGTCAGCACGCTATCTCGGGGAACTAAATTGGGAAGAAGCCTCCGGGATCCGCGGTTTTCTACGACATGAATATGTTGACACCCGTCAGAGTGGCACCAGTAACAACTGGACAAGGCAAAGGGCAAATATTGAGCAGGATATCGGTATCCTGCAGCCATCGATCAATGCTGAACGCGAGCATCGTAAAAATTATAATGCCGGTATACTCAGCGGTTTTGAATTTTATACCTGGGGCGCCCGTATGGGATTGATCAATCATGATATCCTGTCCGGTTTTTTGCAATATTCACAACGCAAGGACGAAGTGTACGACCCGGCAAGGAACGGCACGAAAATCCCTCAATCAACCACCCGCACCGGCGGTCTGCGGCTCAATCTCAATGAGTGGGGGCAAACCAGCGGGCACCTGGAACTGATCCTCCGGCAGAAAGATTATACCGCTTTTTTTGAAGAAATACGCGTCGATTCGACAACGCTCAAATACGTTGATCCAGATGTACAGGACACGGTCTGGCAGGATCGCGAAACAATTCTGGTTGAACTCGTACTCAACAATTATCAGTGGCGCCGGGCGCTTGATATTCGCTGGCAATACCGGGTATCATCAGAATTACTGGCGTTGCGTGAAAAAGTATTCGTGGATGTGGGTGAAGGCCGCGGAGCATTCCGGTATGATTCGCTCCTGGCAGAATATGTACCCGATCCATTCGGCAGTTATGTACTGTTTATTATTCCCTCAAATCAGTTTGAGCCGATTACGAATCTGCTCACATCACTGCGTCTCGATATCGACCCCTCAAAGTATTGGTCACGCCCCGCAACCCTGACGGAAAAAATCCTTTCCCAGCTTGTGAGTGAATCATTTTTCAGAATTGAAGAGGAAACTAGGAACAGAAATCTGGCGGATTTGTATTTCCTTAACTTTTCCAGATTTCAGACCGCGGAAACAATCCAGGGTAATATGACCTTCAATCAGGATCTGTATATTATGAAACGCAACCGGGAGCTTTCATTCCGGCTGCGCTATCGCTACCGTGATTATCTGCTCAACCAGTTTTTGGATGCCGGCGATAACGAGGATGGTCTCACTACCGAGCAGGGGGTGCGTGCGGAATATGGGATCGTGAGCGGTTTACGCGCTCAGACTGAATTTCGTGCCAGAAAGACTTTCCGGCACAGCAATGCGAGCCCTTCACGTAACCGGGATATTACCTCGTCACTTCTGAATCAAAATCTGTCATGGCGGCCGGATGCGCAATGGGAGTTCGGTATTGAATCCGAGGGAGGTGACGAAATCGACAATGCCGGGTCGAAAGATCTTAAGGTGCGCTATCTGCGGATTCTATGCCGTTCGTCTTATGCCCTGTTGCAGCGGGGTCGGATCACCGCAGATTTTGATTATCAACAGGTAAAGGTTTTGAATAATCCCACCGGTGCACCGATTCCTTATGAAATGGCCCGTGGAAAAAAAGCGGGTATAAATAAAAGCTGGATATTGCGGGCTGAATATACGCTGACCGAGAATGTCCTGTTTACGCTGACTTACAGCGGGCGGGATGACGCCGATTTTGACCGGATTGTACACAATGGTCAGGCGGAAGTGAGGGCATATTTCTAATGTCAGGATCAAATACGCTGTTTAAAATGATGGTTGTAACCTTATCACTTGTGAGTTTCTTAAATATCGGCGCTCAATCTCTGATAATTGGGGATATCAGGTTTGAAGGCGGTGAACCGTTCGGTACGACCAGGCTTATTGACTGGTGTATGCTCAAACCAGGCATGAGCTGGCAGCCTGACCTGGCAGAACGTGCAAATCAGAGATTGGTCTCAAATATGAAAAGTAGTGGATATCTTCTGGCCCGGATAGATTCAATTGCAGTCCTGATGAACAGGGATTCCACCCGGATCGATCTTACCTGGTATATCAGAGAAGATTTGCCATTTGAACTGAGTACAATCGATGTAACATCCGATTCAATCTCCCGGGATAAATTCCTGGAAGTGATGGATACACGGACCGGTGACCGGTATGACCGCAGCCGGATCGAAACAGATCTGGCGGCATTTGGGAGGGTATGCGCTGAGGAGGGCTTTCCATTTGCCGTAATCGCTATCGGCGAGCCGATTTTTCTGCGTGGAGAGGATGTTTACGAAACAAATATTAAAATCAATATAAAGTGCGGTAAAAGAGTCCGGCTGGAATTTATCAGGATCGATGGCAACACGGTGACTGACGAAATAGTGGTAATGCGTGAACTGGATATTAAGCCCGGCGATCTGTATCAACAGAGCTTAATAGACCGGATACCGGATCAGCTCAACCGAATGGGATATTTTAAGAATATCAGTCTGCCTAAGTTGTTATCGATCCGAAACCAGCAAAAAGGATTGCTGATTACACTCGAAGAAGGCAATACCACCACGTTTGACGGGGTGGTGGGATATGTCCCGCCGGCTCAGGCACAGGGAGTTGAACAGGGCTATTTCACGGGGCTCATCAACCTGAATTTCCGCAATCTTTTTGGTACCGGACGTCGCTTCCAGGTAGACTGGAAAAAACCTGACCGGTTTTCGGACGAGTTCCGGCTGTACTATGAGGAGCCCTGGATATTCGGCATTCCATTGAATGTGGGCGCCGGCCTTCATCGTCTGGTCAGGGATACAACATTTATTGAGCGTTCATATCTATTGAACGGACTGGTTCGTCTTTCAGGCAACTTCAGGGTTAATTTCGCGTTAAATCATCATAGTTACAATCCTGATTCACTGGCCAGCCGGGAGCAGAGGCTGGCACGCAACAGAATTATCAGCGGTGAACTGGGAATTATTTACGATACCCGTGATTATCCGGTCAATCCCCGGCGTGGTTTATACTATGATACATTTTACAGCTTTGGCTTTAAGCAAAATCTCGGACCGGAATATTTATTTGATGAAGATGGCCTGCCGGCCGACGAAGATCTCCAGAGACTCAGAATCACAATGGAATATATACTGCCGCTATGGACCAATCAGGTGCTGTATTTGAAACTTATGGGTGGGCAGGTCAAGAGCAGTGCAGATCGGTTGCAACTCACCGATCATTTCTGGTTTGGCGGTGCAAGAACTGTTCGGGGGTATCGTGAAGACCAGTTTCACGGAACAACGGTTGCCTATGTCAATCTGGAATACCGATTCATAGCCGGCCGGGATGCGCGTGTCTTCGCCTTTAATGACTGGGGCTTTTACGCCTATGAAGATCAGAGTGGGGTCAGGGAGGATATCGTCAGTGGCATCGGAATAGGTGTACGGTTCAACACCCCTCTGGGCGTAATGGGAGTTGATTTCGGCATGGGACGGGGTGATACCTTTTCCACCGGAAAAATTCATGTCGGCTTAATCAACAATTTTTAATTGACCGGCTGTTTTACTTGACATTCATAGGGTCGTTCAATATATTTGCGCCTCGAAAACTATTCGTCTTTATGCGCCTGTAGCTCAATTGGATAGAGCGTTGGATTCCGGTTCCAAAGGTTGGGGGTTCGATTCCCTCCAGGCGTACCATATATGGGAATACGATTGTATAGTAATGGCTGAAAGAATCACGAAGCGCTCTGACGATTACGCCCGCTGGTATACCGATATTATCATTCAGGGAAAACTGGCCGACTATTCCCCGGTGAAGGGCTGCATGGTTATACGCCCCAATGGTTATGCAATCTGGGAAAAAATGCAGAGTTATCTGGACGGCATGTTTAAGGAATCCGGCCATGTGAATGCTTATTTTCCGTTGTTTATCCCGGAAAGCTATATGAAAAAAGAAGCTGAACATGTGGAGGGATTCTCACCGGAATGTGCGGTGGTTACTCATGGTGGTGGTGAAAAACTGGAAGAAAATCTGTTCATCAGACCTACTTCCGAAACGATCATCTGGAGTATGTACAAGAAGTGGATCATGAGTTATCGTGATCTGCCGATTTTAATTAATCAATGGGCTAATGTTGTCCGCTGGGAAATGAGGACGAGGCTCTTCCTCCGAACCACAGAGTTCCTTTGGCAGGAAGGTCATACGGCGCATGCAACCTATGAGGAAGCGGAAACCGAAACCAAATTAATTCTGGATATTTACCAGCGATTTGCCGAAGAATATATGGCGATTCCGGTTCTTGTGGGCAAAAAATCCGAATCCGAGAAATTTGCCGGTGCGCTGCATACATACTGCATTGAGGCCATGATGCAGGATAAAAAAGCACTGCAGGCAGGGACATCGCATAATTTGGGTGAAAATTTCGCCAGGGCATTTGATGTAAAATTTCAGGATCAGAATGGACAGCTGAAATATGTCTGGGCCACATCATGGGGTGTCAGCACGCGTCTCATCGGCGCCCTGATTATGACGCACAGCGACGATAATGGTCTGATTCTGCCACCACGTATGGCTACAAAACAGGTGGTCATCATCCCGATCTGGAAAAATGATGAACATAAATCTATGGTAATGGAATATACCCAGAATGTTCAAAGGATGTTAAGCAACACCATCGATGCCTTTCTGGATGACCGTGAGCAGTACAAGCCCGGCTATAAATATAATGAGTGGGAAATGCAGGGTATTCCATTGCGGATTGAAATCGGACCGCGTGAGGTAGAGCAGAACCAGGTCGTACTGGTTCCAAGGGACACAAAAGATAAACAATTTATCAATACTGACGATTTAGGGAACAAAATTAAAACTGCCTTAGTTACCATGCAGGCAAGGCTTTTGGAAAATGCCCGAAAAATGCGGGAATCAAACACTTTCGAGATCTCGGATTATAATGCATTTAAAGAGCACATTGATACAGCCGGTGGATTTTATTTATCCCACTGGTGCGGTTCAAACGAGTGCGAGGAACGGATCAAAGAGGAAACGAAGGCAACTATCCGATTGATCCCCTTTGATCAGAAGGGAAGCAGGGGATCGTGCATGCTATGTGGCTCGGAGTCTGAACAACAGGTTATTTTTGCCAGAGCATATTAATCTCATGGATGCTATATATTTAACGGAAATATTCATTGTATAAAAGGAGCTTATTGAAACAGGAATTCAGGAATAAATGTATTTTGCGTGTACCTATTTTTTCCTTTTACCTTTTTCCTTAACTGCTAGCTCCAAAAGCATATTATAGGTCCAAAAAATGTATTATCAAAGAAGCAGATTTGGATTTGGTGCACCACTCACGCCGGTGGTAAAAAATATATTATTCGCAAACGGCATTATTTTTCTGATGCAGTGGTTGAATCCTGGTATCAATGCATTTCTTTCTTACAATTTCGGGCTCCAGGGATATGATGTCATTTATGAGTTCAAAATATGGCAGCTGGCAACCTATATGTTTTTACATGGTGGCATCTGGCATATTTTTATGAATATGTTCATTTTCTGGATGTTCGGTACTGAACTCGAAATGCAGTGGGGATCGCGTAAATTTCTGAAATACTATTTTATTTGTGGCATTGGTGGGGGACTGCTCAATATTATCTTGACGCCGACTGTACCCAATTATCCGCCAACCGTTGGTGCATCCGGGGCGATATACGGTATCATGCTGGCATATGCGATGAATTACCCCAACCGGGAAGTTATTGTATTCCCATTCCCCATTCCGATAAAGGTAAAGTATCTGGTCGGTTTTATGGTTATGATTGCCTTTTTTTCAACCTGGAATCCACAGGGAGACGGGATCGCACATGCGGCACACCTGGGTGGTGTGGTCGCCGGATTTGTATATCTGAAATTCGGGCACAAATTTGATTTAAACCGTTTGAAGAACATATTTCAGAGTCAGGGTCGCCAGAAAAAGACCTTCACCAGCGGGAGCAAATATGATCAGGAAAAAGTTGAATATTACCGTCGCAAAATCGATGAATTGCTCGATAAAATAAATCGTGTCGGATATTTAAAGTTGACCGATGAGGAAAAAGAATTACTTGAAGAAGGTTCAAAATACCTGCGTGAGCATGATAAAGCAGATTTTAATTAGTCCGGAAATACAAAATCTCCAGCATAAGGAGGATCCTTATGAGCTACTTTGAAAATTTAACCTGTGGTTGCTCCGAATGTCACTTCAATCATGATAATCTCTGCTATCGTGAAAGCATTGTCCTCGATCTGAACGGCACATGTGAAGACATGGAAAATTGTGATGATTACGAATGCCACGACTGTGAGTTCTTTGATTTCTGTCAAAAGGAAAAAAAATTCAACTCAACAGCATTCACTGCTGACTCGGATTTCTATCATGAGGATGAGTATTAATCTAGCGTAATATCATAAATCAAGATAACTTCAGAGGGGTCGGAATTACCTGTAATTCCGACCCCTTTTTTTATAACTGGTCCTGATATATGCGGTATATCTTATGGCGTTTTGACCCAAACATTTCGATGGCACTGTTCATAGGATAATTATCTTCAAGGATCCATGACATTTCACCTCCGTGAAAACCGCGTGCGATGGCCCTGCGCAGGGTTTCGACGTAAAAGATTGAGCCGAATCCGGCTTTTTGAAAATCCTTGACCACTCCCAGCATGACAACGCGCACATTCCTGATTTTCTTCATCCCAGTCATTAATTTGAACAGGCCGGTCGGAAATAATTTTCCATTACGCACATTGATCAGAATTTCATTAAGATTTGGCAGCGTTACTGAAAATCCGATCGGCTTACCGTCTTTCTCTGCGAGTAACAGAAATTCTTCATCTGCGATTTGTTTCAGATCGTTGGCAGCATGCAGGATCTCTTCTGTGGTCATGGGGACAAAACCCCAGTTTTTACTCCAGGCATTATTATAGACTTCAAGCACCAGCTTCAATTCATTATGCAGATCCTTTAATCTCAAATTGCGTAAAGAAATACTGTAGCGACTCTTGACTTTCTCTGAAATTTCCAGCAGCCTGGGTGGAATCTCGTAATTGCGGACATCAATATACCATGCATAGAGGTCTTTTGCTTTTTTTAAGCCGTACTCTTCCAGTAATTTCTGATAATAAGCCGGATTATGACACATCATGATATAGGGGGGTGTTTCAAAGCCTTCGATGAGCAAACCGGTTTCATCATTGGTCGAGGGATTCATCGGTCCAAAGATTCCGTCTTTTCCTTTTTCCTTGAGCCATTCCTTGACCCGATCGAGTAAAGCTGCAGCTACGCCCTGATCGTCAATTGACTCAAAGAAACCAAAGAATCCTGCATTATCGTCCTGAAATTTATTGTGATTCTCGTTGGTAATGCCGGCAATACGACCGGCCAGTTCACCGTTTTTATATGCCAGGAACATTTCCATTTCCGCGTGTTTGAAAAACGGATTTTTCTTTCTGTCCAGCAGTTTTTTGCGATCCATAATCAATGGAGGGATCCAGTTCCGATCATCCCGGTAAATTTTCCAGGGGAGTTTTATAAAACGCATTAAATCTTTTTTAGTCCGGACAGCTGTGATATCGATTTTATCCATCTTATATCTCCTCATATAAAAAAAGCATACCCGTTGACAGAGTATGCTTCTTCCATTATTGAACGATCGATCAGATCAGGTTAAGGGATTTTCCGCACTTTTTGAAAATGTTGATAATGAAATCGAGGTGTTCATCTTCATGGGTTGCCATATAACTGGTGCGCATCATTTGCCGTCCCTGGGGTACGCCCGGGGAAATAAATACATTGACAAAAATCCCTTCATCATAAAGCATACGCCACATTCTGAAAGCCAGCAGATCATCGCCGACAATCACCGGGACGATACCGGTCCTGCCATTCAGGACATTGAATCCGGCAGCCGTCAATTCGGTCCGGATCTTGTTGGCATTATCGACCAATTTTTGTACCCGCCAGGGTTCCTCGATAAGGATCTCCAGCGCAGCCATCGCGGCTGCCACGGAGGCGGGTGTTGGTGAAGCACTGAATATCAGGGCGGCGGCATGGTGCTTGATATAATCGATCACTTTTGCTTCGCCGGCTACAAAGCCTCCAAGGGAGGCAAAAGTCTTGCTGAATGTACCCATCGTCAGATCAATTTCATTCGACAGCCCAAACTCACTCGCGGTACCCCTTCCGCCTTCTCCGATCACCCCCACGGAATGTGCATCGTCGATCAGAATCCGGGCGTTGTGTTTTTTGGCCAGGGCATTAAGTCGTGGAAGATCAACAATTTCACCACCTGTACTGAATACCCCGTCACTGACAATCAGCTTGGAACTTTCATCGGGAATCCGTTTAAGAACACGTTCCATATCGGTCATATCATTGTGTTTGTACCGCAACACTTCGGCGGTGATTGCTTTGGACATCAGATTACCCGCAACTATGCAGGCGTGGTTATCGCGGTCCGAGATGACATATTCACCCCGTTGGACAAGGGTAGGGATAATGCCCTGGGCGGTTTGATAACCGGTGCTGAATAAGAGAACGGCTTCTTTACCGAAAAATTTTGCCAGTTTTTCTTCCAGCTCGATATGCAGATCGATTGTACCGGTAAGATAGCGGGAGCCGGAACAGCCGGTTCCGTATTTGTTGACTGCCGCCAGAGCCGCCTCCTTGACCTTCGGATGGGCTGTTAATCCCAGATAGTTGTTTGATCCGGCCATTACTATTTTCCGCCCTTCGATTTGGACTACCGGTCCCTCATTTTCCTCTATCGGACGGAAATAGGGGTAAAATCCCTGGGCTTTTACTTCGTCAGCGCGGGTGAAACTGTAACACTTATCGAATAAATCCAAAAAACCTCCTCAATTATTGGAAAATCTGTGAGCGTTCGAACGTCAGGTAGAGACATTTAATTTGCGAAATATAGTAAAGTTAAGTATAATATGCTATTGTTTTTTAGTCTGTTAAATGGCTCAAAAAGGGCAGGAATTCACATGCAGGTATTTGTTACAGGTGGAACGGGATTCGTCGGCAGTTTTTTGATCGAAACACTCCTGGAAAAAGGATATAAGGTCCGCTGTCTGGTAAGAAAAACCAGCAACCTGCAATGGATCGCCGATCTGGATGTGGAATGTTTCCACGGCTCTCTGAATGATAAGAATTCCCTCAAAAAGGGCATAGAAGATTGCGAATATATCTACCATGTGGCAGGAGTGACCAAGGCCCGGACGGAAGCCGAATATTTTGAAGGCAATTATGAAGCGACCAAGAATCTGATCGATGTTTGTCTGGAGAATAATGGACAAATCAGTCGATTCGTCAATATCAGTTCCCAGGCAGCGGTAGGTCCGAGTCCGACCATGATCCCGATTGATGAGGAACATCCGCCCAATCCCCTCACTTATTACGGGAAAAGTAAATTGGCGGGTGAACAATACGCCATGCAATTTACCGATCAGCTTAACCTCACAAATCTGCGCCCGCCGGCCGTATACGGACCGCGGGAAACGGATATCCTCGAATTTTTTCGCACTGTGAAAACCGGCATCATTCCCCAGTTGGGTGGCGTGGATAAATATTTAAGCCTTATTCATGTGCGTGATCTTGCACGCGGAATTTTGATGGCAGCAGAAAGTCCCAAAGCAGTCGGTCAGACCTATTTTTTAACCAGTACGAAACCGTATTCATGGAAAGAGATCTCAGAGATCACCCTCAAAATATTGGGTAAAAAAGGGATCAGGATTCCAGTGCCCTTAATTCTGATCAGAGGAGTCGCCGCTGTAAGCGAAGGTATCGCAGCATTTACCCGCAAGCCGGCGCTCGTTAATCATCAAAAGGTGATTGAAATGAGACAGGATTTCTGGACCTGTTCACCGGAAAAGGCGCGCAAGGAACTAGGCTTCGAATCCGAAATACCTCTTGATGAAGGTATTCGTGAGACGTTGAACTGGTACAAAGACCATCGATGGTTATAAAAACGAAAGACTGGTATAAACACTGGTTTGGTAATGAATATCTGACGGTTTATGCCCACCGGGACGAGCAGGAAGCCAGAGCACTGGTGAATCTGATAGAAAGGTATATACCGTTCGATCCGCAATATCTGACCCTCGATCTTTGCTGCGGCCAGGGCCGGCATGCCCGACTGCTCGCCTCAAGGGGATACAGGGTGATCGGCCTCGATCTTTCAAGAACATTGCTTCAGATAGCCAAATTCAATACCGGCCCCTACCGGAGCCCCGCTTTTGTGCAGGCGGATATGCGCTCACTGCCGTTTTCCGGGAAATTTGATTTAGTCCTCAATTTATTCACGTCCTTTGGTTACTTTGAACCGGATTATGAAAATCAGCAGGTGTTCGAGCAATTTTATCGTGTTTTAAATCCACGGGGATACTTCGTGTTTGACTATTTTAATGCACCGCATGTGGTTGAAAATCTGGTGGCCTATCAGAAAGAGGAGGTGAACGGCAGCCACATCGAATTTGAACGGAAAATTGTCAACCGGCGGGTTGAAAAAATGATCCATATGGAAAAAAAAGGTAAAAGTTCAGTTTTTTTCGAATCAGTCAAGATGTATCAGCCGGATGAGATTTTCAATATGCTGCATCAGGCGCATCTGGAAATTGAACAGATATTCGGAGATTATTCGGGAGTCAGGTTTGACCATCATACCCCCCGTCTTCTGATCATAGGAAAGAAGTCAAAAATATGATGAATGTTCTGAAAACTAGCCTGTACAATAAATTTTATTATGATTTTCTGAAGGCTACCGACGGCACGTTAAAGTATCTTCTGCCGTATACTCCGGACGCGATATCAGATGTCTGTCGGGCAATAGCGGCCGGATCTGATGTCCACCGGCAAATGAAAGAGGTGCTTGCCCAACAGAACCTAAATTACCAGTCCGCCAAGGCAAAGGATTATCTTTCCCAACTTGCGGATCCGAATAGCATGATTATTATCACCGGACAACAACTTGGTTTCCTGCTTACACCAATCTATACGATTTATAAAGCGATTACGACGGTAAAACTGGCAGAGCATATGAACGGATTGAATACCGGATTTCGTTTTATACCCGTTTTCTGGCTGGAAACTGAAGATCATGACTTTGAAGAGATCCGGCATGCAGGTATCTGGGATCGAAATATGAAGCCCCTTTTGATTTCCTATGCGGGGCAGGATCGTCTCCGTACATCGATCCGGCACTACGAATTAGACGACAAAATTGTTGAAGCGGTGACAAAAATTCAGCAGGAAATGCTGGAATCAGAATTTACCGAGAGACTTTTTTCAAGACTGCGGGATCATTATCGGACCGGCAGATCATGGATCGACGCCACGCTGGATCTGTTCCGTGAGCTCTTTGCCGATTCCGGCCTATTATTCTTTGAGCCCGGAACAGCCGACGTAAAAAAGATAGGGGGTGCGTTTTTTGAACAATGGCTTATTCATATCGGAAAAGTGAATGCGTCTTTCAGCCGGCTGACCAGCCGGCTCGAGTTGGATGGTTACCCGGCGCAGGTGCCTGATATACCCGGCAAATCCTTCCTGCATTTCGAAGACGAAATGCTTCAGAGACAGCATATCTATCATGAGAACGGCAATTATTATTTGAAGGATCGTCCTGAAAAGTGGAGCCAAGATGGATTGATTAAAATTCTCAGGAGCGAGCCGCAGCGTTTTTCGACTGCTGTCGCCAGCCGCCCCCCGCTGCAAAGCTGGCTGCTTCCGGTTGCAGGATACGTCGCCGGTCCGGCGGAAATAGCCTACTGGGCGCAATTACGGGATATATTCAACGTAATGAACATACCTTTCCCGGTAGTTTATCCGAGGCTGTCAGCCACTTTGATCGAACCTAAAATTGCCCGCTTCATTGACAAACACCATGCGGATATTTCCCACGCACCGTTGAAAATGAAGGATTTTGTTGATACTTATTTCGCGCAAAATCAGATGGATACAGATCGTTTTAAACAATGGCGCAGCACCATTGAATCTACATTTTCAGAAATCACTGATTACATCAAAAAAGTCGATCCAACACTTGTTCCGGTTGCCGCAAAAACGGGGCAGCGCATCGAAGGGCAGGTGGAGCAGCTGGAAAACCGCCTGCTGCAGGCTGTTGAACAGAAAGAACAAACCCTGATCAGCCATCTTGAACAGATTCATACCGCCATTTTTCCCCTCGAACAACCCCAGGAAAGATTTGTCTCGGTTGTATATTATCTGAATAAATACGGTTCTGATTTTGTGAACAGGTTAATTGAAAATCTCGAACTGGATCCTAAACAGCATCAGATTCTGAACCTTTAGCGTTTAACCGTCTTAAATATTCATAAATTTCCCACTGGGCGCGTTTTTTTACTCTTGAACGTGCGCCACGGATGCGGTTATCCTGACGGCTATTGATCAAACGGGCACGAACATTATCCTGCCACTGAAGATCAATAAAATTCCTCAGCTGTTTCTGTATCTCAGGATCATATATAGGACAGGTGACTTCAATCCGCCGGTCAATGTTGCGCGGCATGAGATCGGCAGATGATATATAATATCTGGGTTGTCCATCATTACAAAAGATAAAGATGCGACTGTGCTCGAGAAACCGGTCAACAATACTGATGGCTTCAATATTATCGCTTGTATCAGGAATACCGGGTACCAGGGAGAACATACCCCGCACGATCAGCTTCGTCTGCACGCCGGCACTGCTTGCCTCATATAATAGATCAATAATTTCTTTATCGACCAGGTTGTTTACTTTTAAAATTATATACGCTTGGCGGTCCTCTCGGGCATTTTTTATTTCCTGCTTGATCAGTTTGGCCAAACGGGGACGCATAAAATTTGGAGATACAATCAGATGTTTGAAGCGGCTCACCTTATAAGTGTTTTCTAAAAATTCAAAAATCCGGGCCACTTCCTGTGTTATTCTTTTATCCGCTGTGAAAAGTGTGTGATCACTGTATATTCTGGCAGTTTCTTCATTAAAATTGCCTGTGCCAATCAGGGTATACAATACCTCTTTTTGCTTCTCATGCCGGCTGATCAGGCATAATTTGGAGTGTACTTTTAAACCCTGAATCCCGAAAATAACTTTAATCCCTTCATCCTGTAAACGGTTAGCCCAGTAAATGTTGATCTCTTCATCAAAGCGGGCCTGAAGTTCGAGAACGGCTACGACCTTCTTGCCATTACGAGCCGCATTAACCAGGGAATTTAATATGCTTGAGTTTCTGGCTACGCGGTAAACGGTTAATTTAATTGAACTGACTTTGGGATCTATGGAGGCTTCGCGCAGGATATCGATCACATGATCAAATGAATGGTAGGGAAAATGGAGCAAAACATCTTTTTTCTTGATTACCCGGAACATACTTGTCCGGGTATCAAATTCCCTGTTCTGCAACCGCTTGATTTCCGGGTATCTAAGGTGTCGACCACCTAGTACCGGAAAATTCATAAAGTCACGATTGTTATGATACCGTGATCCGGCGATATTGGTATCACTTTTGGATAAGTTAAGGCGATCCTTGATGAGATCGAGAAGCGATGGTGATATATGTGCATCATAAATCAAACGCACCGGATTGCCTTCCTTACGCTGTTTAAGGCTTTTGTTAACTTTTTCGATGTAACTCTCGGAAAAATCATCATTGATTTCCAGTTCCGCATCACGGGTAATCTTAATTGTATAGGCCTTAAATGAATCCTGCGGGAATAGGGCGAATATGTCGCTCAAACCAACCCGGATAACATCATCGAGTAAAATGACGGATTGTCGCCTTCCCTCCCGCGGAAGTATCAAAAACCTCGGTAGAACATCTGAAGGAACCTCGATCAGGGCATATTTCGACTTTGAAATATTGTCTTTTCGCCATAAATGAACGGCGAGATAAATCATCCGATCCCTTAATTCGGGAAAGTCCTCAATCTGATCGAGCATAATCGGGAACAAGCGGGAACGGACAGTCGAGCGGAAATATTGCAGGACGAACTCATGCTGCTCCGGGCTGAGTTCTTCTTCATTCAGAATATGAATTTCTTCCTTCGCGAGTTCCTTGATTATCTTTCGGTAAATGGTATCGAATTTTTTATGCTGTGCTTTGGTGATCAGATTGATCTCTTTCAGGATTTTCTCCGGATCGCCTCCGATGATTTTGCGGGCCTTCTTGCCCAGAAGGATTAATCTTCTCAGGGTTGCCACGCGCACGCGGTAAAATTCATCAAGGTTCGAGGAACAAATTCCGAGAAATTTTATCCGTTCGATCAGCGGCACAGAAGGATCTTCAGCTTCCTGCAGCACACGGGCGTTAAAGGCAAGCCAGCTGATTTCCTTGTTGATGTATTTTATAATTTTAGCTTCCATTCAATAATTGCTATATTATCCACCAGATCTGCAGATTATTTGCCCGGTGTGATTCAGCGGCTGCGGAATAAATCAGAAACCAGGTCAGACTAGGCAGTTATTTCCAACCGGGATATCGTAAGACGACACTCCCAAGATCCGGATAGTGACTTTTTCCGGTTCAGAATAAAGTTGTACATCCGGGGAACGGTGTCTTAAATCTTTTCCCGCAATAGTTGCATATTGATCATTGTTATAAAACAATAAATTTAGGAAATCCATCGATGTCAGGCAAAACTTATCACTTTGATCTGCTGCATGAAGCCTTAAAGGAAGATATTGGGGCGGGAGATCTGACGTCCGAAGCGACAGTACCGGTTGAATTGACCGGAGAGGGGCGTATTTATTCCAGACAGGCCGGCATCCTTGCCGGTACCGAGATCACCCGGGAGGCATTTCATATCGTCGATCCAAAATTGAAAGTAAAGATCGATTTCCGCGATGGCGATCAGGTAGGACCACAGGAGACTGTCATGGTGATCGAAGGACAGATCCGGTCGATACTCTCAGCCGAACGGGTGGCATTAAATTTTCTGGGGAGACTTTCCGGAATTGCGACCCTGACCGGGAAATATGTTGAACATACCCGTGATACCAATGCCAGGATCATCGATACCCGCAAAACCACACCGCTCCTGAGGCGTTTTGAGAAAGCGGCCGTCGTGGCCGGCGGTGGTGAAAATCACCGTATGGGACTTTATGATATGGTCCTGATAAAGGAAAACCATGTCCGGGCGGCCGGAGGAATACAGAACGCGGTAAGGGCAACCGAGGCTTATCTGAAGGAGAGGGGTACAGCGGTAAAAATCGAAGTGGAGACCCGCAATCTTGATGAAATTCACGAAGCAATATGCTGCAATATTCAGCGCATCATGCTCGACAATATGACCGTTCCTGAAATAAAAGAGGCAGTAAAGCTGATCAACCGCCAGGTCGAGGTGGAGGTCTCGGGCGGGGTGAATCTCGAAAACGTGCGTGAGATCGCGCTCTGCGGGGTGGACTACATCTCGGTCGGGGCGATCACGCACTCGGCACCCGTGTTCGATTTTTCGCTGCTCATTGACTAAGTTTTATTTACTCTGTGTATACTTGAAGGTGTCTGTTAAGGAATATAAAAGAATGCTGAAAATATAACTCCTGCATGCACCCTGTAAAGCGCCGTTTGTTCAGACAATTGCAGCTTTTTATTTATCAGTGCTAAAAAACCGATGAAATATTGAAATTATATAATGAAGCTCTGAATAATAAAAAATATATAACAATCTATTTTATCAAAACTGTACTGCAACCAGGCAAAGCATATAATAAAGAAGATGTGAAACTTTTTACAGTGGTCGGGAAATCAGAAAATTTCCGGATAAGCAGCATCAAACAAAGAGAACTACTTGAATTTTTTGAGCATGAATCTGGATCAATCTGGCATAGGACGAAGGTTGCGCAGTATCCTCAATCTAGACAAAGGCGCACCGTCTTTTGCGCAGATGATATCAATGATGCAGGAGCGGACTGATGTGTAGCTATCTGCTTATTAAGATGAAACATCATCCATTGACAGAACTTCGCATACGGCATCACCAGACCAGGTACAGTGTGCTGCATTACAGGACACTCACCCGGACCGCTTGCGATCCATTGAGGAGGGGGTAAGAATTTAACCATGGCTGATCAAGCGGATTGGCAGCTATTTCCGCATGATCAAGTTGACACTCAACGCCAGACTGCATGTCTGGAGACAGGAACAGAATAATGTGTAATACGCAATTATTTTTTTACCAACCACACATGCTCAAAATCATTAGGATCAGGGGTATTTCCCGGAAAACATTCAATGATAACAGATTTTGACACATACGAAGAATGTGAAACAATGCAATCAACCATAATGGATGCTCCCTGGGATGCCGGGAATGAAAAAACCAGATAAGCTTCTCCTGCATGGTTTGTTGATGATCTCTTGTCAAAATCTGGTGCCTCAACCACAGCGGATGTAATTATCGACTGGCTTGAAGAGTCGCGAACCGTAACATTAGGTGTAACATAATTATACGAGTTCTGCTGGGTAGGTGAATCGGAATCAGATTTACATGCAAAATAAAAGACACACAGAATGGACAAAATGATGGTACTCTTCATAGAAACCTCCTTTGCCATTTAAGTTGCAAACAAAAAAAGTTAACAGAATATTTCAATCAGAGGTCAAATGAATAAAAAGTTATGCAACTCGAAAGCAAGCGCATAAGATTATACCAGGATGAAATCTGCGTCTTTGTTTATGACATGTACTATTTAAAGGCCGACGAGCGGATAAAATTGTGGGGCTATCAGTAAGAGATATTGCACAAATTCATGGAGTAGAATGACAGCGCAGGCTGCACCGGTACCGAACCAGAATCATCAGCATGCCCCACAAGAACTAGAAAGATGTATCGCATAACTGGATTAGCCTCTCCAATTATGTATGGTAAGGTTTGCCATTAATGATAATATGATTAATATTTGACATTTCTATGACAATTCCCTCCTGGCATCTGACTAAGTTTTCCTGCGGAGTGCATAACAATTGGAGAACTTATGTATAATTCTTAAGTGAGATAGCCATGAAAAAGGTGATCATAATTTTTTTATTATTTGCATACATGAATGGTTATCTGGGGTGCACAAAAACAGTTTTAAGAAAAACGGCGGCTTCGGACCTGAACTCAACCCGTTCTGAATCAAAGAATATCATTGTGGTGATTGATTCGATCAAGATTGAATTCGATTCTAAGACCTGTCGAATTGATAATGACACGCTTATGGGTAAGGTTAACCAGATCGATGAATCCTTTAACAGACTTGTTAACCAGGGTATTTTTAAAGAATCTAATTACAAAGATAAATATTTTAAGGTTGCTCTGAACACTATTGATGAAATTGGGATAATTAAAGAAAAAACAACTATTTTCGGATGGGTGATATATTTTTCTGTTGCCATTGGTGTAAGCTTACTCATAATTTATATGATGAAAAGTTCAATGGACTCAGCAATTCATTTTTAAAGAAACGGGAAGCAGTCAATTTTTGTGTAAATGGTATTGAACTCGGCTGGTGCATGGGTGTTATATAAAAACGGTAGAAGGGAAGATATGATATCAAAATTTGGCAAATGATGTGTACGAATTATTGCTTGCGTTCCCGGTATTTGTCCTCAGAACTCATGATCGGAACAGCCGATCACAAGCCCATTTCTGACATGATTTTTAACGATGCGTCCCCGTAAGAAGAGTTGATCGGCATATTCAACAAGCCGCACAGTGAATGGGGCATTTTCTGCTCATCTTCAATCAGTGCATCCAGAAGAAATATAAGCAATTCCGAGTCACTGCTTGAATGAACGCGTTCAAACGGGTGAAAGTACATATTTCCATGGGTGTATTTGTCGTGAATGAATATGTTGAAGATGGATCTGGGATTCATTTAATTACCTCAGAATCATTTTTGATTTCTAAAAGGAATATTCTACAACAATAATATGACAACCTGAGCCGGTTCCTGTGATCAGAGGTACAAAAGAGAAAAAATATTTTTTATACTGGATTTTTCAACAGGATAAGAGGATTGAGATTCTGATGTGAGCGCATGTAATGACCGCGGCGGTATTCATTTGGCCGGATAACTGATTTTCCCCCCGGATGATGAAATCGTTCAGACGGATACCCGGCTGATCATCCCTGAATTACTACAATTTATGTTAAACAGGTATGAAACAGAATCAATAAAATTGAATCATCCAGCTACAATTGCACAATAGGAAGCATCATTACATAGCTGTAAGAGCTTTATCTTCAGCTCTGGTGAATATTTTTTAAAAGTTTTCTGGCACCTTCGGCATAGGTCGCATCCATGGAAATATTTAAGAGGCTGCAGATGTAAGCAGGCATAGTGGAATAATCGTTCAGTAGATCGGTGAGTATCAGAATGAACGGCCGCATATCTTCGCTGTTGTTAATCTGTTCGAACAGATGAACATAGGCATCACTGTGGGTATACCGCTCATACATATACTGGTTAAAAATCAATTTTGGGCTCATATACAGTCCTTTCAGATAATCTGAGTTCAAATTCTGATAAATCTCCAATACTTATAACTATATGATAATTTTAAGTTTATACAAAATAGCAATTACCGGCCTGAATCTTTAAGCCACAATTTTCGTACAAATGGTAATCATGAGACCAAGTGCCGTGCATTACAGTTCTGCTGCATATTTAAAAATTATATTTTCGATGATCGATTTACTGGAAATATCATATGCTGCGGCAGGGGGAATTGTGACGGGTTACACAATAATTGGCTGAATAAATTGACCTGAAGGAAACAGAGCTAAATCAGGCCGATCTTGGCAGGCATGTGTATGAAATTGATGAACTGCGTATTATATGAAACAGAAAGAGCCTCTCTGGCATGAGATAAAAAAATTTTCCGGGCGGAAAATAGGATTGGCTATCCTGTTTATCTGCCTGGGATTGCTCGGATTAGTACTGCCGGTTATACCGGGTTTATTGCTGCTTGGTGTAGCGATTCTGCTGATAAAACCGGAGTGGTACCCTAAGTTAAAAAAGAGGTTCGGATGGGAGTAGGATAATTTTTATGCGTCTATCCTCAGCTGGTATACTCCCTGATACGGAAATTACCTGAACACCTCCTGGAAGGTGCCAAATACATCCCGCAGGACATCGGATATTTCACCTACCGTGGCATACTGTTCCACACAAATTATGATGTAGGGCATGAGATTCTCGGTCGATCTGGCCGCTTTGCCCAATCTGGCAAGATTTTCTCCGACGGATACCTGATCTCGGGTGCGTTTTAGCTCAGCCAGGCGGATTTTCAGTTGCCGTATCATCTTTTCGTCAATCTTCAAAATGTCAGGGGTTTGTGGGGTATCGGATTGATATTGATTGACACCCACGACAATTGTCCTGCCATTTTCGACATTTTTCTGATATTCATAGGCGCTCCGTGCGATTTCATCCTGAAAGTATCCAGTTTTGATCGCCGCCAGCGCACCGCCGAGATCGTCTATCTTTTTGAGATAAGCCAGGACTTCTTTTTCTATGGCGTCTGTTAATCGTTCGATATAATAAGCGCCGCCAACCGGATCAACTGTCTCGGCGACACCGCTTTCATGGGCGATGATTTGCTGGGTCCTGAGGGCAATGCGCACCGACTCTTCCGTAGGCAATGCGAGCGCCTCATCAAATGAGTTGGTGTGCAGCGACTGGGTCCCGCCCAGGACGGCTGCCAGCGCCTGTAAAGTTACCCGGACAATGTTATTGAAAGGCTGCTGTGCCGTCAACGTGCTTCCACCGGTCTGGGTATGAAACCGCAGTTGCTGCGACGCCGGATTTTGCGCCTGAAAGCGTTCCTTCATGATTTGTGCCCAGATACGCCGGGCGGCGCGAAATTTGGCGATCTCTTCAAAAAAATCATTATGCGCATTGAAAAAGAAAGAAAGGCGCCCGGCAAAGTCATCAATATCGAGACCCCTTTCCAAAGCGGCATTTATATAGGCGATACCGTTGGCAAAGGTAAAGGCGATCTCCTGCACGGCAGTTGAACCCGCTTCCCGAATATGGTATCCGGAAATGCTGATCATATTCCAGCGGGGCAGGTTTGTCTTGCAGTATTGAAAAATATCCGTAATCAGTCGCATGGAATGATCCGGAGGATAAATATAGGTGCCACGTGCGATATATTCTTTCAGAATATCATTTTGAATCGTACCGGACAAATTTTTAAGGTCAAAACCCTTCTTTTTAGCGAGTGCGATATAAGCAGCAAGTAATATTGCCGCGGTAGAATTAATGGTCATCGAGGTACTGACATTAGCCAGCGGGATTTCCCGGAACAGGATCTCCATATCTGCCAGAGAATTAACCGGAACCCCTACTTTTCCGACCTCACCTTCAGCAAGCGGGTTATCCGAATCATAGCCCATCTGGGTTGGCAAATCAAATGCCACCGACAGGCCAGTCGTACCGCTTGCGAGTAAATACCGAAAACGTTCGTTTGTGGCCTCAGCGCTGCCAAAACCGGCATACTGCCGCATGGTCCATAAACGGCTGCGATAGAGGGCTGGCCGGATACCGCGTGTAAATGGAAATTCGCCTGGAAACCCAAGGGCGGATAAATATTTGCGGGTTGCGTTGGGTATATAAAGGGGGTCAATCGGTATTCCTGAGGGGGTTCGGAATTCCGCTTTCCGTTCAGGCAGCTTATCAACGGCCGGCTTAAAACTTTTCTCCAGCCATTCCTTAAACCCTGATTTTATGTCTTTCATTTCACGTCGCTTTCAGGTGCTATGATAAGCAGCGGCTGGTCCTTATCTACCGGTTTCCCTTCATCTACAAGAACATTTTTGATGGTCCCCTCATTCTCCGAACGGATCTCATTTTCCATTTTCATGGCCTCGAGAATAATCAATGGATCGCCGGCGTCTATTTTTTGTCCCTCAGCGACCAGGATACGTGAAATTAAACCGGGAATTGGCGCACGGATGGTGTGCTCGCCCTGGGTGACGGCACTGTGAGCTACAAGTTCTCTCAACGCACGCATATGTTCGTCTTCCACCCGGATGGCAAAATACTCGCCTTCGATATGAATATGATATAAATCATTTTCCTGCACAATTTGTAATAAGGTTGATGCCTGATTAAGAATCAGCGAAAAGCGGTTGTTCCCCAGCGTCAGAAATTCGTAGTCCAGCGGTTCCCGGTCCAGATAGAGGAGTTTGGTCCCGTTATGCTCCCGTTGCTCAAAGGTGAGCAGGACATCCTGTATTTCTGCAAAAATTTTCATCTATCAATCCAGAATCTCACGTCGGTTGATTATTTTCCATTTACTGGTATAGTCATTCGAACTGCTGCTGAACTTTGTGCGTTCTTTTTCTCTCTGCTGAAGGATAACCGCCGCCAGCGCAGCTATTTTTAGTTTTGCATGATCCTTACGGAATAATCCCGGTTCTTCGGCAATGAATTTGGTGGTGAAATCACCCGATCTGAAGCGGGGATGTTCCAAAACCCGGATCAGGAACGGAATGGTGCTGTGTATCCCCTGCAGTTCATACTCGCCCAGAGCTCTGATCATGCGGTTTATAGCCCCGAGCCGATCTGGTGCCCAGGCACATAATTTGGAGATCATCGGATCGTAAAAAAGGGTGATCTCATTTCCTGCAGCTATGCCGCTATCCTCACGGATTCCGGGTCCTCCTGGCTGACGTATATGATGGATCATACCGGGTGAGGGAGCGAAATTATTATCGGGATTTTCAGCATAAATTCGGCACTCGACCGCATGCCCGATAAAGCATGGGACACTTTTTTGCAGAGTCATGGACTCTCCGGCGGCAATCAGCAGCTGTTCCCGGACCAGGTCCAGGCCGGTTACCATTTCAGTCACCGGATGTTCGACTTGCAGGCGTGTGTTCATCTCCAGAAAATAAAAATTTCGATGCTCGTCGACCAGGAACTCGATCGTCCCGGCATTACGGTAGCCGCAGGCTTCGGCAGCTTTAACGGCCGCCTGCCCCATACGCTCACGCAGGTCCGCATCGAGGAGAGACGAGGGTGCTTCTTCGATAATTTTTTGGTGCCGGCGTTGAATGGAACATTCCCGTTCCCCCAGATGGATCACCAGTCCGCTATTATCAGCGAGTATTTGAAATTCAATGTGGCGCGGCTGCTCGAGAAATTTTTCGATATACACCTGCGAATCGCCGAATGCTGCAGCCGCCTCACGCTGCGCCGATTGATAGGCAGCCCGGAATTCCCCGGATTTATCCACGCGCCGCATTCCCTTGCCGCCGCCACCTGCAGCTGCTTTAATCAGGACCGGAAAGCCGATTTCCTCAGAATATTTCTTTGCTTCTTCTTCCGGCATCGGCCGATCGGTGCCGGGAACCACCGGAACTCCGGCAGAAATCATTCTCTGACGGGCTGCTGTTTTGCTGCCCATCAGGGCAATCGCATCAGCGGGCGGACCGATGAACGTTATTCCGGCTTCCTCCATTTTGGCGGCAAATTCGGAATTTTCGGCCAGAAAACCATAGCCGGGATGAACCGCCTGAGCCCCGGATTGTCTGCAAATATCAATAAGTTTCGATTGCGCCAGATAGGTATCGAGCGAAGTCTTTCCCCCCAGCGGATATGCTTCATCGGCAAAATAGACATGGGGTGATTTCCGGTCGAGATCAGAATAGACGGCAACCGTTCGTACACCCATTTCACGGCACGTCCGGGCTATCCGCAGGGCAATTTCACCTCGGTTGGCGATCAATATCTTCTTAAACATAGCAGGCCTGGTTACAGATCTCCTTCTATTATAAAGCTTATAAATAGCAAGTTAAAAGGAAAAAGGCAAAAGGAAAAAGAAAAAAATTATGACCGCTGTTTGATCCGGGGAAAGTGGTTTGCTTGCAGCTATTTTAAAATTTAGTTAAGTTATTATTTTATAAAGATATGATAGGTAATGAATAATTTTATGATAGATCTGCGCAGTGATACGTTTACCCAGCCGACTGCCGCCATGCGGGATTTTATGATCAAAGCGGAGGTTGGTGATGATGTTTTTGGTGAGGATCCAACTGCCAATCAACTCCAGCAAATGATGGCCGAGTTGCTCGGTAAGGAGGCGGCACTGTTTGTAGCCAGCGGCACGCAGGCAAATCAGATCTCGATCAATGCCCACACCCAGCCGGGTCAGGAAGTGATATGCGATTACAATTCCCATATCTTTAATTATGAATCCGGGGCAGCGGGGATGCTCTCCGGCGTACAATTGCACCCTTTAATCGGCAAAGATGGTCACCCGACCGCCGATCAGATCGAGGAGGTGATCAGGCCTGCGGATGATCATTATCCGCAAACCAGCCTGATCTGCCTCGAAAATACCCACAATCGCGCCGGCGGCACAATATTTCCGCTGGAGGAGATAAAAAGAATTGCTGAACTGGCAGGCCGGAAAGGGCTCAGGATGCATCTGGATGGTGCGCGGCTCTGGAATGCAGCCGCTGTCACAGGTATCACCCTCGCCGAATATGCTTCCCATTTCGACTCGGTCGCACTCTGCTTTTCGAAGGGGCTGGGAGCTCCGGTTGGCTCGATTGTGGTCGGTTCACATGAATTTGTCCGGAAAGCGCATCGGTATCGTAAAGCATATGGCGGGGGAATGCGCCAGATAGGCATTCTTGCCGCCGCATGCTTATTCGCTGTAGAAAACCATTTTGAATGCCTGATTGGTGATCATCAGCATGCGCGTATGCTCGCCGAAACCTTTGTATCGCTTCCCGGATTTAAAGTTGATCTGGATAAGGTCGAAACCAATATCGTTATTGTAGATGTGAGTGCCACCGGTAAAGATGCCTTTGAAATAACCAGTATACTTAAGGAAAAAGGTATACTGGTTCTGCCATTCAGTTCAACCAAGATCCGTCTGGTGACCTATTTAAATCTGACACACAACGATATATTAGAAGCAGTCGAAATACTTAAAAAACTTTTTACCTAAGGTTCTGTCTTGTTCATCATCATTCTCGGTGCCGGGGAAGTAGGGTATAACCTTGCGAAAATGTTGTGTTATGAGAAACATGATGTTGTTCTTATCGAACAGGATCAGCAGCGGCTGAAAAGAGCACAGGACAATCTGGATGTCCAGGTGCTCGCCGGCAGCGGAAGCAGTTTTGCGATACTGGAAAAAGCGGGAATCAAGAAAGCCGATCTGCTGGTGGCGGTCACAAATGATGACGAGGTAAATCTGCTCGCCTGTATTATTGCAGACAAATATAACGTCGGGAAAAAAATTGCCAGGGTGCGTAATCCTGAGTTTACCTTTGAAAACAGTCCCTTAAATGCCCGGGATCTGAATATTGACCTGATCATCCATCCGGAGTCTGAGGTGGCCGGAGCAGTGGTAAAGCTGCTTAAACAGACAGCTGCGACAGATATGATTGAATTCGAACAGGGCCGGCTGGTTCTGGTGGGGATTAAACTTGATCATAAATGCCATATTCTGGAACAGTCTCTCGCGCAGGTTGTCGATTCTTACACCGATCTCGACTTCAGAACCGTCGCCATACAACGCCGGGACCGGACCATCATACCGCGCGGTTCGGATATATTTATGAATGGTGATCGGGTATATGTTACCGCGAAACGTGAGAGCCTGGGTGAAATTCTAAGATTGGCCGGAAAAGAAAATGTCCGGATGGAAAACGTCATGATTCTGGGAGGCGGACAAACCGGATCTGAAATTGCCCATCGCCTGGAAGATGAGGTCAATGTAAAAATCATCGAATCCAATGCGGATAAGACAGAACTTCTCGCTGACCGCCTGGAAAAATCACTGGTAATCAAGGGGGACGGCCGGGATATTAATCTGCTTGCTCTGGAAGGTATTATCGATATGGATGCCTTTATTTCGGTAACCGGCGATGACGAAACCAACATTATTTCCTGTCTCATGGCGAAGCATCTCAGGGTTCCGCGGATCATCTCATTAATCAATAAAACCGACTACACACCGATAATTCCCACTATAGGCATTGATGCCTATGTTTCGAAACAAATGGTCACGGTGGATAACATCCTGAAATTTATTCGCCGAGGTTCCATTGTCAGTATAGCTTCCATCCCCGGTATTGCCGCTGAAATTATCGAATATATTACACAGCCGGATGCCAAAGTAACCCATAAACACCTTAAAGATCTGAATTTCCCGAAAGGGGCGGTTATGGGAGCGGTAGTTCGGGGAGAAGAAATTTTTATCCCGGTAGGCGATTCACAGATACTGGCAGGGGACCGGGTTGTGGTCGTAGCCCTGCCACCTTCGATAAAAGAGGTCGAAAAATTCTTTAACTGATTCGCCCCTTGTTGAACGATTATGAACCTGAAAGCACTCTTATATCTGCTCGGTGCACTGCTGATTTTTCTTGCCGCTACAATGGTCTTACCGGTCATTGTTTCGCTGATATACGGTGAGGGGGATCTTATCCCGCTCATGATATCCTCAGCCATCACAGCCATATCCGGGGGCATTTTATTCATTACCTGCCGGATAAAACATGAGTTGCGCATCAGGGAGGGATTTGCCCTGGTGACATTTGCCTGGCTGGCCTTTGCACTGTTTGGTTCTTTGCCGTTTTACCTGTCAGGATATATTCCGTCTTTTACCGATGCCTTTTTTGAAACGATGTCAGGCTTCACTACCACCGGCGCTACAATTTTGCAGGATATTGAGATATTACCTCATGGTCTGTTGTTCTGGCGCTCGTTTACCCACTGGCTGGGAGGAATGGGTATCATCCTGTTATCCCTTGCCATACTGCCCCTTTTAGGCGTCGGCGGTATGCAGTTGTATAAAGCCGAAGTTCCGGGACCTGAACATGATAAATTAAGTCCGAGGATCAAGGATACGGCAAAAATATTATGGGAAGTATATATTATCATCAGCCTGGTTGAAGCAATACTGCTTTATATCGGGGGGATGAATGTATTCGATGCACTCTGCCACACGTTCGGCACCATGGCGACAGGAGGATTTTCAACAAAAAATGCCAGCATCGGATATTACAACAGCGCCTTTGTTGACTATGTTATTATCGTTTTTATGCTGATTGCCGGTATCAATTTTTCTCTCCACTTCGCGACATTGAAAGGCGACTTAAAATCTTATACAAAGAGCCCCGAAACACTGTTTTTTCTGTCGCTGATTTTTATTGGCACCCTGGCAATTTATCTCGATATTTACCTGTTTCATGCCTATTCCGCACAGGATGCGCTTCAGAAGAGCCTGTTCCAGTCGGTCTCGATTATTACGACTACCGGATACGGAACGGATGATTATGAACAATGGGGTGCAGCATCCCAGCTGGTATTGTTTGTCTTTATGTTCCTTGGTGGATGTGCGGGATCAACCGGCGGTGCGATGAAAATCATCCGCTCGCTGGTCCTGCTTAAATTCGGATTGAATGAGATCAAAAGATTGATCCATCCCAACGCCGTTTTACCGGTGCGTATCGGACACCGAACCATTCCGCGTGAGATTGTCAGCAATATTGCCGGGTTTTTTCTGATATATCTGGTGATCTATGTCATCGGGGTGATATTTATGGCGCTGCTGGGTCTCGACATCCTTACCGCCCTGGGCTCGGTGGCGGCTACGATAGGCAATATCGGACCTGGGCTCGGTTCGGTGGGACCGACAGATAATTATGCCAGCATTCCTGCGACCGGTAAATGGATCCTGTCGTTCATGATGCTGGTCGGCCGTCTGGAGATTTACCCGGTGATCATTCTTCTTACCCGGTCTTTTTGGAAAAAATAACCAGTGACACATACCAACGGATGGAAGGGGGAAATCTTATATCAAACCTTGGAATGTGATATGTAACCAGCAGGCAACCGGCAGCAGGCGGTATGGAGTTGCAGGCGATTTTGTACCGATCCCCGGAATTATACCCCTTAATCATGGATTATTATGAATTTAACATTGTTTTTTATTCGTCAATTATTGTAAATTTGTATACATCTGAAGTTTTCCAAATACGCAAATGTTAAAAAAAGAATTAATTCAGCAGCAATTGAGTACTTCCTATTTCGGTCAGTACCTTTATGTATTGCCGGAAGTGGATTCAACCAACCGGTACGCCCGCGATAAGGCGAAAGAAGGGGCCCCGGAAGGGACTGTGATTTTGAGTGATTATCAAACAAACGGGAAGGGCCGTAAGGGGAGTAGCTGGGTATCCACCGCCGGTGCGAACGTCCTGATGAGCATCATACTTCGTCCGCATTTGACGGCCGATGCAGTACAGAATGTTACCCTGGCAACGGCCAACATCGTCGTGAATGCACTCGACCGGTTTTTGGTTCTGGAAAAATGTGATGGGATCGATCTCCATCTGAAATGGCCAAATGATATCATGGTGAAAGATCGAAAACTGGCAGGCATCCTGATCGAAAGCACTGTTCGAAATAAATGGATCGATTTTCTGGTTATCGGTGTCGGCATAAATGTCAATCAGGATATTAACCTGTTGCCGGAAGAGGTTCGCAAGCGAGCTACCTCCTTGGCCGCCGAGAGCGGACGACAGTTTAACCGTGAAAAACTGGCCGCTCAATTAATCTCCGACTTTGAACGTAATTTCATCCGGTTTGCCCGGACGGATTACGGAACGGTTATTTATGAATGGAAACAGCGCTGCCGGCACATTGGCAAAACATACATGATTGAGACACCATTGGGGAATGAAAAAGGAAAAATTTTGGATATCAACGAAAATGGGATGCTGGTTTATGAGAGCGAAAAAACCGGGGATATTAAAAAGTTGGTTTCCGGGAGTATTCTGAACGGATAAAGAAGCATGCAACTGATGATTGACATTGGCAATACCAATATTGTGATAGGTATTTTTAAACAACACAGATTGACCCATAGCTGGCGGCTGGGTACTGCTTATTCAAAGACCGAAGACGAATTCTGGGGTGCCATAAACACGCTCTTTGAACTGGCCGGACAGCCAATCGGGGAGATCAGCGGGGTGGGACTTTCTTCCGTGGTACCGGAAATGACACTCACTTTCAGACGCATGATCGATAAATACCTGGCGCTTGATCCACTTATTATCGACACTGAGCTCGAGCTGGGGATGAAAATAAAATATCTGGATCCAAAGGCTGTTGGGGCAGACCGGATCTGCAATGCCGTAGCCGGCAAAAATCGCTATGGACAGCCGCTCATCGTTCTGGACTTTGGCACAGCCACTACGTTTGATTGTATCGATGCAAATGGTGATTATGTCGGAGGCATCATTTGCCCTGGCATCGAAAGTGCAGCTTCTGTCCTACACAGAAAAGCAGCCAAATTACCCAAAATTGAACTGCAGTTTCCGGAACAGTTAATCGGGAGGAGCACTGAAGAAAGCATGCAAAGTGGTATCATGTTCGGTTCGATTGAGATGATCGCCGGATTGATCAGGATGATCAAACAGGAATTTGGTGACGCTACCAAAGTGATCGCCACCGGAGGTCTCGCTAACATGATCGCATCCCGGACACCGAGCATTGACCATATTGAACCCGATCTGAATCTCGAAGGTATCAATCTGATTTATCAACGCAACCGAGGCTAAACTTTGACGAAAAAAACACTCACAATCATCAGTGAAAATCCATCATTATTTCAAAAATTGTATGTAAATCTGAAAGGGGTTGGGTATACCATCGAAAACCTGCCGCCGGATGAGCAGACTGTCCGTAAAATACAACAACGACCGCCTGATATAATACTCTGGACCACACCAGTTACCGATGAAGTTATTCGACTGATACTCCGCCTGAGATCCCAGGTTGATGAATTGCGAACGGGTATCTATCTGCTTTTTTCCGATCGCGCACCGGGATTAAATGAACGCCTGGAAGTTATGAAGGCCGGCGTTAACGAAATTATATCTGTGCGTGAGGATTTTAATGAGTTAAAAACGAAAATCCTGTTGCGGGAATCGGCCTGGCGGAAGTCACACCATCAAACGCTGAATTTGCTCAAGCTGGTTGACACGAATTATAATTTAATGATCAGCCAGGGATTAGAAAATCTTTGCGAATTGGCGTCTGATTATTTAATGAGTTCTTACCGTCCGGCATTATTGATCTTTTCAGTTTCGGGAAAACAGCCTAATGAGTTTGATTATCTCAATGTCATGACATCCGAAGATAAAGCCGAATCGGTTAAAGAAAAAATCGAACTCAGCCCGCTCTGGCGGCAGTATTTGCTGCATCCAGAAAATCTCATCGGCCATGATGTGACATCAACCCCGATTCTGCAAAGTCTGCCAAAATTAGGTATAAAAGCGGTAAAATTGAATCAGTTTGCACTGCAATACAAGGAACAGATTCTTGGCGTCCTTATTCTTGGTATGGATGAGCTCTTCGATATGGAAGATCAAGAGTCACTGGTTGCGTTCAGCCAGGCACTATCTTATCGCATTACAGAGGTCCGCAGATTCTACGGACTTCAGAAGTATGGCGGCAAAAAGGAATCTGACTTTGAATCCTACTTTGAACGGCCCAATGAAGATGAAATACTGAGCCAGTTGTCACAGCAGCTCATGAAAGTGCTGGCTGCCGATATCTGTGTATATCTTAATTATCATGAAGGCTTCCGATTTCTGTCACCGAAATATCTGTTTAAAGGTGACCGCCCGAAAAATTTTATCGACAAGGAAAAACCGCCGGTGTTGATGCTGAAGGATTTTCCAACCTTCGGGCAAATGCTAGGCACACGAAAAGTCAAGATCCTCGATCTGCTGGATGAGAAGAGTGCAGCCGAGATCAGCCAGCTTCCCGGCATGGAACATAAGCAGATGAAAAACGTCGTTATTTTTCAGATCGAGGTGGCTGATCAGGTCCAGGGTTTTATGATTCTCGCACGTGAAAGTATTATAAAGAAATTTCTGAATAAGGAAATCGATGATTCGGAAAAGCTGATACAATCTGCGACACGTGCACTGGAAGAAGATCGTATTTTGAAGCAGGCGAAATTGACTATCAAACAGCTGGAGCGAATATTTGATCTTGGTACAGAACTGACACTTGACGTAGAACTTGATAATATTCTGAAAAAAATATGTGGCGCTATCCGACGTACCCTGGGATGGAATGTGGTCATTTTGGACATTAAAAGTGCCTTTGACGAAACCTTTAAAACCGTCGGTTTACTCGGCCTGAAAGATGCGGATTATCAAAATCTGATCAAAGGGGATAATTACCCGATCTTTAAATCACGGCTTGATACGGCGATCAAAATCAGTAATAGTTATTTCTTTGACCACACCCGTCTGAAGAATAAAAAGCAGGATGAGGATGAGTCGCCGCGCGGTGAATGGAATGACAACGACTGGGTGTATGTACCGATCATGAGTCGCGGAAAACAGCTGGGCATGATTTCCCTCAACGATCCTGTTGAACGTCGTCGGCCTTCGGTTGAACGAATTCGTTCCATCGAATATTTTGCCAACCAGGCAGCTGTGGTGATCGAAAATACTGAATTATTTGAACAGCTGAGATCTTCTGAACTGCGTTACCGCATGCTGGCCGAAACCATGACCATGGGATTGGTGACCTGCAATACGAGTGGAAAGATCCTTTACATGAATAATAGTCTCGTTCGCATGTTGAAATATGAAGATATCGAAAAATTACTGGGTAAGAAATTTTATGAATTTTGCGCCGAAGCAAGCCGGCCAAGACTGGAAAAGGAGATTCTGAAAACGCTTACCGATGTCGAACGGATAACTGAACAAGCGGAGGAAGTCAGCGGTGTTGAGATTGAACTGGCTGCAAAAGATGGTGAATTGATACCATTCATGATATATGCCTCTCCCTTCTATCAGCAAAATGAAAAAATCGGATTTTTCGGTGTTCTCTCAGATCTGCGGAATCAGAAAAAAATTGAACGGATGCGGGCTGACTTTAACTCGATGATCGTGCATGATCTAAGGTCACCGCTGAATATCATTCAGGGATATGTCGATATCGTCCGGACCGAAGTGGTCGGTACGATTAATGAGGAGCAGGGAGAACTTCTGACCATTGCCAAGGAAAATGTTTATAAGTTGCTCAAACTGATCGATAACTTCCTGATCGCCTCCAAACTGGAAGCCGGACATCTGGAAATAGAACCCGAAACAAATTCATTGAATAATTTGCTCGAGACAATCTTTGACCATTATCAGGTACTGGCCAAAGAGAAAAATATCAGATTAGTGAAAAACCTTGATGAAAATATTCCCTATCTCTCCTTCGATAAATTTCGCATGGAACAGGTGTTGCGTAACTATCTTAGTAATGCACTCAAGTTTACACCACCTGAAGGTACGATTACGCTCTCGAGCAAATTACGGAAACAGGAGGCTGAAAACGGTGATTTAGAGATGTTTGTGGATGCGTCGGTCACCGATACCGGCGTTGGGATATCTGAACAGGAAATGAGTAAAGTATTCAACAAATATGCACAAACGGAGGCCGGGAAGGATGCCCAGTTGAAAGGAACCGGTCTCGGACTGGCCATTTGCCGGGAAATTGTTGAACTGCATAAAGGCGAAGTCTGGGTGAAAAGTATACTGCATGAAGGAAGTACCTTCGGCTTCACGCTTCCGATAAATTCGTTGGAACTTTGAGTCCACACGCTGACAAATCCTGATCATCAAAACCGCTTTATTATGGCAAAAAAAGGTTCTGGTTCAACCCCTCTGATGGAGCAATACCTCCAGATAAAGGCCAAACACCGGGATAAGATATTATTGTACCGGATGGGGGATTTTTATGAAACATTTTACGATGACGCCAAATTAATCGCCGGTATCCTTGGGATTGCTCTGACCAGGCGTGCGCACGGCAAAAGTGCAGAAGTACCGTTGGCCGGATTTCCTTATCACGCCCTGGATAATTATCTGCATAAACTGGTTCAAGCCGGTCACCGGGTTGCGATTTGTGAACAGATTGAAGATCCCCGTCAGGCGCAGGGCATCGTTAAACGCGATGTAATTGAAGTCGTGACCCCCGGAGCAACACTCTCCGATAAACTGCTTAGTCATAAAAATAATAACTTTCTGGCTGCCGTGTATCTTGATGACGCAGAAGCAGGCATGGCATTTGCCGATGTATCCACCGGGGAATTCTATCTGTGCGAGCCGGGTGAAAATCAGATAAAGACGCAGCTGACCGCATTCAATCCCAAAGAAGTACTAATCAAGAAATCCCAGACGGATCAGCTCCGCCGGCTGTGCGACAATTTGGATAAGTATTTGTTAACCAACCGTGATGAATGGATATTTACGGCTGATTATGCGCTTGACCTGCTGAAGGAACACTTTCATGTCCATTCACTAAAAGGATTTGGGCTCGATAAGTCGCATAAAGGTATGATCGCGGCCGGTGTTGTCCTCAATTATTTACGTGAAAATTATCAATCATCCCTTGCTCATCTGCGTAAAATCAGAATTCTGAATCTTTCCGATTATATGATGCTCGATGAAGGAACGCGGCGAAACCTGGAAATACGGGATACACTAAGGGAAAACATAGGTGGGAATACTCTGCTCGATGTACTTGATCAGACGAAAACGGCTATGGGAGCACGATTGCTGCGTCAGTGGATTAACCAGCCGCTGCGATCCCGTGAAAAAATCGAACAGAGACACAATGTGATTTCCGATTTAACAAATCAAACCGAATTGCTCCATCAGCTGCAATCCATCCTCGCTGAAATTGCAGATACCGAGCGTCTCATTGGGAAAATCGCCACAGGGAGAGCAAATGCGCGGGACATGATCAGTCTCAAACAGGCATTACTCAAAGTTCCGGAACTTTCGGCACTGATACAGAGCTCAAAAAAGAAGTCACTTTTGAGTCAATTCAACCAATTATCCCCCTTACCTGATCTAACCGGTTTGATCGACCGGGCGATTGTCGACAATCCGCCGCTGACCATTACCGAGGGGGGCATGATTAAAAAAGGGTATAATACCGAGCTTGATGAATTAAACCAGATGACCCATCATGGAAAAGAGTGGATTGCAAAATTACAGGAAAGGGAGCGCCAAAGAACGGGTATCCCTTCATTGAAAATAAATTATAATAAAGTATTCGGTTATTATATCGAAATTTCGAGAATCCATCTGGCAAAAATTCCGGCAGATTATATCCGTAAGCAGACACTGGTTAATGCAGAACGATTTATCACGCCGGAATTAAAGGAACGTGAAGAAAAAATTCTGGGTGCAGAAGAACGTCTGAAGGCACTGGAATATGAGCTGCTCCAGGAAATTCGGGAGAAGATCGCCAGCCGCACGGAAGATATTCAAAAAAACAGCGAACTGATCGCGAATCTGGATTGTCTCTGCGGTCTCAGCGAAGTTGCTCTGTCCAATACATATATAAGGCCGGTCATTACGGATGGAAAAAATCTGAAGATCCGGAACGGGCGCCATCCGGTAGTTGAACGCTTCATGAAACCGGGTGAAGAATTCATCCCAAATGATGTATTGCTTGATCCGGAAAAAGAACAAATATGGATCATTACCGGACCAAACATGGCCGGTAAGTCAACGTTTCTGCGGCAGGTGGGGCTGGTTATATTTATGGCGCAGATCGGTTCTTTTGTACCGGCCGATGAGGCGGAGATCGGTATTGTCGATCGAATTTTTACACGCGTGGGAGCCTCGGATAATCTTGCCAGTGGAGAAAGCACATTCCTCGTGGAAATGAACGAAACGGCAAACATCCTGCACAATGCCAGTGACCGAAGCCTTGTGTTGCTTGATGAAATCGGCAGAGGAACAAGCACATTCGACGGGCTGGCTATTGCCTGGGCAGTGGCGGAATATCTGAATAATAACAAAAATATCCGGGCAAAGACACTTTTCGCCACCCATTATCATGAACTGACAGAATTATCGGTTTTGTATCCACGGATAAAAAATTATAATATCGCGGTCGAAGAGCTCGACCGGGAGATAATTTTTCTACGAAAAATAATTTCGGGAGGATCGGATAATTCTTATGGTATACATGTGGCTCAAATGGCCGGATTGCCGGTTGACGTAATTGAACGGGCAAGGGAAATACTGGCTAATCTTGAGGCAAATGAACTGACACCGAACCGGCTTCCCCGACTTGCACAGCGTAAGTCGGGCAGACAGAGCGATCAAAATCAGTTATCTTTATTTATTCCGGCACCATCCTCGAAAGTGGAGCAGCAATTGAAAGCCATAGATCTGAACAAAATAACCCCCCTGGATGCGCTCATCAAATTAAACGAATTAAAAAAAATGCTCAAGGATTCTGATGAAAATTGACCAATATTTGTGCATTTAACATCAAGAAGTACTTTAAAAATAAGGCTAACTCTAATAATTTAACGAAGATAAACAATTTTTTTTCTTGCATTGCGGTTTTTTATAAATTAGATTTAGAAAAATTATAAAGTTAAGCCCGATTTTTGCGGATCGGATCATAAAGGAGTCCACATGAAAACCGTTACAAAAAAAGATGTCGCAAAACGTACCGCTAAGGTTCTTAATGAAAAAATATATACGACAGAGAAATTTGTCGATGCGATTTTCACTGTTCTCAGGGAGATACTTTGTGAAGCGAATCCGGAAGTCCGGATAGAGATCCGTGATTTCGGTGTGTTTGAAGTTAAAAAAACCAAACCAAAACCCAAAGCCAGAAATCCACGCTCGGGCGAAATAATTTATGTTCCGGCACGAAGAAAAACCCATTTTAAAGCGGGTAAATTGCTTAAAGATGTCTTAAAAGTGCCCCTGAAAGAAAAAAATCCGCAAAAAAAATAAATCAGGTAAGTCCAAGTTATCATTTGATTTAATTCCTTAATTTAAATATATTTCTTATTATATCATATCTCTGACATCGGTATTGCCGGTGTCCATGCATCGAGAAAAAATAAAAGGCGCTTCCATGGAGAAAGTACGTGTTGCTCTGGTTGGAGTTGGCGGAATATCACAGGTAGTTAGGATTCCGGCGTTGATGAAGATGGATGATGTGGAACTGGTGGCTCTCTGTGACATCGACGAAGGTAAACTGGGAGTTGTCGCCGAAAAGTATGGGATCAACAATGTTTACTTTGATATGCAACAGCTTATTAAAAGCGAAAAACTGGATGGTATTTTTATTTGTACACCCAACACTTTCCACTATCCGATGGCCCTTATAGCGCTCGAACAGGGGATTCCGGCGCTTGTTGAGAAACCACTGGCGCTTAATTATGAGCAGGCCAGTCGTCTGGTTGAGAAAGCGGAAGAGACCAAAGTAGCACTGGTCGTTGGGATGAATAACCGCTTCCGCGACGATGCGATTATCCTGAAGGATTTTTTAGAAAAAAATGAACTGGGTAAGCCTTTTTATGTTAAATGCGGATGGCTGCGACGCTGGGGACGCCAACCCCATCAGGTTTGGATGAACGACCGACTTATTTCCGGCGGCGGTGTTATGATGGATATGGGAATTCAGCTGATCGACCTTTCTCTCTGGCTGATCGGAAAACCGGCCGTGAAAAGTGTCCGGTCATTTGTCTATAATATTTTTGATAACAATGATGTCGAAGATTCGGGATTAGCCGTCATTGAAACCGTTGACGATGTGGTCATCACGGTTGAAGTATCATGGCGTATGCACCTGGAAAAAGATATGAATTATACCCATGTGTTTGGCAAACAGGGTGGGGCATTCATGAATCCGTTGCGGCTTTTCAAAGAGATGCACGGCAATCTGGTTAATGTAACGCCGGTATATACGGAATCTAATGTCGACGTGTTTAAAAGCTCTTTCGAACTGGAAATACGCAATTTCATTGAGGTGATTAAAGGGAAAACAACACCTGTAACCACTGCCAGGGATGGCCAGTACCTCATGCGTATCATGGATGCCATTTATGAATCAGGCCGCACCGGAAAACAAATCAATCTTGATGGGTAGCATATCCCTGACCGATATCCGAGATGTCATTGTATCGTCGATTCTTTTTATCCTTTCATATCCGCCGAGTCCTTTGGGATTCTTGGCCTATTTCGCATTTATACCGCTGATCAATCTGGCGGGTAAAAAAACACCGCTGACTATGACGGGATTAAGCTATCTGACCGGCCTGGCGGTGAATCTGATAGGCTTGAGCTGGATCATTCCCTATTCATTCCCGAAATGGATGCTTCTGGCCACTCTGAATGCCAGCCAGTTTGCCGTCCTCGGATGGTGGCTTTCACTGGGCTTTTTGTATTTGGGAAATCGCCATATTTTATTCTTACCATTTTTCTGGACAGGATTTGAATATATACGTGGTCTCGGGGATCTCGCATTTAACTGGCTCGATATCTCCAACACCCAGACAAATTTTCTGTATATCATACAGATGTCCGATATCGGTGGTTCAAACTTGATTGTATTCTGGATCTGCCTGCTTAATATATTGTTTTGGTTTGGATGGCGCTCACGTTACCGTATAATCGCCGCATCCGGATACATAACGGTTATCGTGGTTCTGCTCATAGTACCTTTGTTATACGGATATTTAGCAATACAATCACCTGAGTCGGGTGCTGGATTGCGCGTCCGCCTATTTCAGCCCAATACCGATCCGGTGATAAAATGGGATCCAGATCAACAGCAAGAAATCTTCAGTGATTTGGTGAGCTGGACCCGTGCAGTACAGGAAAATGATCCGGCAGATCTTCTGGTCTGGCCCGAAACCGCCATCCCATTCGAAATCCGGAACTCTTCCAGGGATCTTGCCCGGTTAAATGAATTCAGGGTACCGTTAATTACCGGCGGATTGGATTTCAGCTATCATTACGGACACAAACACAGGCATAATGCGGTATTCGCATTTTGTCCCGCATCCGACAGCTTGGAGGTGTATCACAAACTGCGTCCCGTCCCGTTCGAGGAGGTGATCCCGTATCAAAGATTTTTTCCCTGGCTGCAGCAACAATCTGTATATGACCGGTTCCTCTCATCTGGCCAGATTGCCGAACCCCTGCAGGTGCGGATCCGTCCTGTACGTATCAGGAAGTCAGAAAAATGGTGGCGTACTGAAGGACCGGACCTGGGGGGTATGCAGATTATACGAATCGGTCCTTCAATATGCTTCGAGACAGCGTTTCATGAGCCTGCAGGAAAAATGGTGCGGAATGGTGCTGATATCCATCTTGTAGTAACCAATGACGCCTGGTTCGGATACTCCATGCAGCCTTTTCAGCATCTAAACATGGCCATCTTAAGGGCGGTTGAAACAAGGAGATCGGTATTGTTTTGTGCAAACAGCGGTTTCTCTGCGTTTATCGATTATACAGGAAGGACTGCTGATCGAACAAAACTATTCAAACGTGCTGCCATCAGTAACCTGGTTCCGATTAACTATAGCACATCATTCTACCTCCGGTATGGCGACTGGGTAGCTCTTTGCTGTCTGCTGGCTATGTTGTACTGGAGTTTTTTGTTTACCAGAGGTATTCACCGCAGGCACCTCGATCAAACTGAAAGACAAAAATTGGAACCTAATTTGTAAAGGTCACTGATCAGTCGGCTGAAGCGATTCAAATAAGCAGCTTGTTAACCGATTTTAGATTCTTAGCTGCGGGAAAGCGTAAAAAATTATTTATCCTTAATACCATCATGGATCATAAAGCCAATAGCCAGAACTCTTTACCGGGCGGGGAGTATGTATATCAAAGTAAACCCTGATTGAAATGTCGGTAAATTTTGCTGTACCAAACAGAATAAATTGCTATCTTTGGTCATTGCGACAGGTAGACAGCCGATGAATTGACTATGAAATACCTTTTATGTAATTTAATATTCTTTTTAATTTTAATATTTCCCCGATTATACGCGGACGATCGTACAAATATTGCTGTGATCGACAGTCTCACCCGCGATCTCATCGCTGAGATTCTGGAAGATGCACAATGGTCCGAAGGGGACACGGCTGCTCTCAAAATTGAATTGGAGGACCGGCAGAAAGTCGCTTATTGCCAGCAGATGCTGAGTGAATATCTGGAACAAAAATCATTGACCATCTTCCGAAACTATAATCAATTATCGTCGTTTGATGGATTGGTAATCGAAATTTCAAGATTCGGTTCGGTCATATTATATACCGATCCCTATAGTGACGGATTATTTGGGGAAAATTTTACGAGCCGGATCATAGAGGTTCAAATGAGCGGTCAGGCTTTCAATGCTGGCACTGGAAGAATATATCGCTCGATCGCCGATGAACGTAATTTCAGGGACGAAATCAGGTATAGTGTCATCGAGGAAATTGAGGCATCCGAATTTGGATTTTCACGCGGTAAGAGGCGCGGTTATTCATGGTGGGATACGTATATCGAACCAATTCTGGTTGTCTCTTCCGTTGTGGTGGTAGTTCTGCTTTTTTTTACGCAAAGAAATTGAATCTGTAAGGAGATTTGGTGGTAAAGTATCTCATTGTGATTGGAACTGTATTGATTTTTATTGCCGGATGCGGGGGGCCTAAACCGGAAGCAACCTGGACAGCCGAGGAATATTTTCGGTATGCGCTGGCAATGTATGAAGATGAGGATTATTTTGAGGCGATAAATGAGTTCACGATCGTTATTTTGCGCTATCCCGGCAGTACGGTTGCAGACAGTGCTCAATATTACCTGGCTTCCTGCCACTATAACCTTGAAGAATATATCATTTCGGCCGCCGAGTACAGTAAACTGATCAACAATATGCCCCAAAGTCCCCTGGTGCCGGAAGCCCAGTTTATGCTGGCGGAAAGTTATTATGCCATGTCGCCACGGCCGGCACTTGATCAGGAATACAGCGTTAAAGCTTTGCGGGAATATCAGATCTTCCTTGAGGACTTTCCCCGTGACCAGAGGCGTGAAGATGCCGAAAGAAAGATTTATATGCTGCGTGAAAAACTTGCGCAGAAGCAATTACAGAATGCGGATCTGTATCGGAAAATGGTTGAATTTAAATCCAGCCTGATCTACTATGATATTGTACTCGAACGTTATTATGATACCGAGTATGCCGATGATGCCATGTTGGGTAAAGCCCTCACTTACATAGAGATGGAAGATTATCAATCAGCAAAAGAAGTACTGCTTGCCTTTAAGGATAAATTCCCCAAAAGCGATCTGATAGAGACAGTGGAATGGTATCTCAAACGGGCCATTGCCAGGGCTGATGAGGATTCGGAGAACTGATTCCGGTGCCTGCACGCTTAAAAGTCGGTATTTATGGCGGAACTTTTGATCCACCCCACAATGCCCATATCAATCTGGCGCGCTTTGCGCTGGCAAAGTTATCGCTTGATTTAATCTATATCGTTCCTGCAAAAGGTCATGCACTAAAAAATAATGAGGGTATCACACCGGCTGAAATAAGATTTGAACTGGTAAAGTCGGCATTCGCTGATGAAGAAAAAATCCGGGTCAGTAGAATTGAATTAGATGGTCCCGAAACATCTTATACAATTGCAACACTGGAACAATTTGCGGAATATGAAAATCTCGGGCAAACGGAATTATATTATCTCATCGGCGCTGACAATATGATGGAATTGCATCTGTGGAAAGAACCGGATAGGATCTTTAATCTTGCCACGCTTGTCGTATTAAGGCGTCCGGGCTATCAGAGCGCGCGTCAACAACTCCCATTCAGCGGCAATGTGGAGTTCCTGGATTCACCCCATTATAATATCTCGTCAACCGAAATCCGCGAACGAATTCGTACCGGACAAACCGTCAAACATCTGATTCCCCAAAATGTTTATAAATTAATTGAGCGATACCGGTTATATCGCCCGCTCAACAGCTGATTGAATTTATAGACCGAAATTTTTAAATTCCGAATCGTTTTGAAACAACGCCGGATATATTGACCCAGCGTGATCGGAATTCCACCGGCCTCGCGACCATGCGACATCTGAGCTTCAGTAAACGGCACCGGGAATGGAACGACAGCTAATATGGTTGCTATTGGATACGTTGCTTCATTAAAATTCCGGAACACGGCATATCGATCTTTTAACTTGCTGTGATTCTACCCGGAGGGAAGTCAAACACTAAAAATAAAATGGCAAAAAACAGAATAAAAATAGCACTGGCCCAGATAAACTGCCGACTTGCCGGTTTTGAAGAGAATCTGCAAAAGCATCTGTCCTATATCGAGGAGGCTCGTAAAGGAGGAGCGGATATTATCGTTTTTCCAGAACTGTCTCTGACCGGATATTCCCTGAAGGATGCTGTGTTTGATGTGGCAATGCCGGTCGATGATCATCGTCTCAAACCGCTCTATACCGCAAGCGAAAAGATAACTGTCATGCTGGGTATGGTAGAACTGACCGGCAGCTTTGAGGCGAAAAACACAAATCTCTTCCTGGAGAAGGGAAAACTGGTATCCAAGCACAGAAAAGTGTATTTGCCGACCTACGGCGTGTTTGAGGAAAAGCGCTATTTTACACCAGGAAATAGGTTCCGGGCGTTTGATTCCCGGTACGGCCGTTTCGGAATGCTGATTTGTGAAGATATGTGGCATCCGTCATCAACAATGATACTGGCACTTGATGGTGCCCTGGTAATCTTTGTAAATTCGGCCGGCCTGTTGCGGGGTGTTCCAGGAGAATCAAAACCTGAGAATATTCAGGTCTGGGAAAACCTGAACCGTACATCTGCCCATATCTTTACCAGCTACTTTGTTTTCTGCAACCGGGTGGGGGTCGAAGATGGCCTGATATTCTGGGGTGGATCAGAAATTATCGATCCAATGGGCAAGACTGTTATAAAGGCCCCATACTATGACGAAGCGCTGGTCATGGTCGAAATCGATTCACTTAAACTGAAACATGCCCGCCTCCATACCACCCTGTTAAGTGATGAGAGGATGGATATTGTAACTGAAGAATTAGAACGAATCACGGAAAGTGCCAAAGATTATTAAGGATTTAACCGGCAGGCAATAAGCAGGTGGCACTCAGCAGCAGGGGGTATGTTGTGCCGCCGCCGGGAATTAGAAATGAGGGATTGGGAATTATTAATTTAGACTTCTTGAAAATTGTTTTTATTGTCATTCCGAGCGGAGCGAAGAAATCTCTTAACTTCAATTTTTTCAATAGATTGCTTCGTCTCCCGCCAGGGCGGAATCCTCGTGGCGAGGCCACTCCTTTGGAGCAATGACAGAAAAAATCTATTTTCAGAACGCTCTAATTAAAATATGTTAACATTTGATGTGACAGATTTTTTACCTGACAGCAGCCTGATTCCTGTGCTAATGACTGTATACTGCTTACTGCCAGCTGCCTGCAGCATCTCTGTTTTCTATGGATTATGAAAGTATAATTGCGGAGTAACTTTATGATCGCTATCATCAGTGCACCGAATAAGCAGGTCACGGCACTAGCCGATCAGCTGAAAGCACGTAACTTCAATATCAATACCTTTGACACGCTGTTTGAACTCAAAAGAAAGGTGGAAAAGGAGGCTCCTGAGCTGATTCTTGTCGCGGATAATCTTCGGGAAAAAAATACAGTGGATTTGTTGAATACCATTCAGGGAATTAATCAGGTGCGTGATGTGCCGGTTCTTGGTTTGGTAACGCAGGCTGGTAAACATAATATTATTGCTTTTTTACAAAATGGTGCGGTAGATGCGGTCACGGCGCCATTTAATATGGAAGAAATGATCATACGGATTCATTTGCGAATCCAGGAGTCACAGCTGCGTCAGCATTTTACGGCCAACACGTTTTTCTGGAATGAAGCACAGGAAAAGGAGCAGGGAAAACGCACCGGCGTTTTTAAGTTCTTTGATGACCAGAATACCGAGGTCGGTAATATTTCAGTGAAGAGTGGACGATTGGTCCATGCAACCTATGGATCGCTGATCAAGGAGGATGCCTTTTTACAGCTGGCCTGTAATGATAATCTAAAATTTGTTTTTGAAGACCTGGAGGATGTGCCCGGTTCATCTCTTAACGAGGGTATTACTAATCTGTTAATGGAAGCTGCCAAGCTTAAAGACGAGATCAAAAAACAGGAAGCAGAAAAACCCGATGAAATAAAGATTCTGGTAATCGATGAAAACCGGATTGCCCGGATAATGGCCAGCCGGGTAATTAAAAAAATGGGCTATGAGTGCAAGGTGACCGGCCCGCAGGAGATGACGGTACGATTCATGGCTAATTTTGCACCACAATTGATTGTTCTGGACCATCAGGATTCGTTAGCGGTCATGAACATGCTGTGGCCGAACCCACGTACCGATAATGACATTCCGGTAATTATTTATTGCGATGAGGATGTGAAAGATATAAATTTCGGCAAAGTAAGTAATCACAAAATATCAGGGACAGTCTACAAGAGTAAATTTCAAGAGGAATTTGCTTCATTGCTGCAGAAAGCAAAGATTGTCTAGAGGAGGGGTGATGGAGTTAAAAGAAATTCGCCAGCTGATCAAAATCGTTGAAAATGCAGATATCGGCGAGCTCGAAATTGTTGAAGAGGGCAGAAAGCTGCGCATTTCAAAGAACAGCAGGCATCATACGCTCGCTCAGGCGGCTCCTGCTCCGACCTATCAAACGCCTCTGCCGGCTGGATCTACTATGCCAACTGAGATTGTACCGACAAGGATTGAAGAAAAGGCCGCACCAACAGCTGAAACCACAGCCACGAATGTTTTGGAGGTCAGATCACCTATGGTGGGTACGTTCTATCGTTCACCTTCTCCCGATGCGGATCCGTACGTTGAAACCGGACAACAAGTTGAAATTGGCCAGACCCTCTGTATCATTGAAGCCATGAAACTGATGAATGAAATAGAATCCGAGTTTTCCGGAAGAATTGCCAAAATTCTTGTAGAGAATGCCCAGCCTGTCGAATATAACCAGATCTTATTCCTGATTGAAAAAAGCTAGGATGTGAAATTAAAATATAAACTATTCCTTAGTTATCTGACGCTTATCGCTATAATATCTGTTGTTCTGTTTATCCAATTTTCTCAGATAAATTTTATCGATCACACTGTGCGTACACGAATTGGCAAGAATACGCAGGCGGTGATCGATCTGTCAATCCAGCAGCAAATCCTTGAAACTATTTACGATCGCTACCTGCTTTTTCACTCCAGCATCGGCAGCCGCGAAAGACACAAAAAAAGCCTTCTGCTGGCGATCGATGAATATAAATCCAACTGGAACCGGTACGCTGCGTATGCCCAGCTGGACTCCTTCGATGTGATTGCACCGCTGAAGGCTTACCTGGAACGCTACAACCCGCCGGTCCATCCGGATCGATCGGCGATCGAAGAACATGCCGCCAGTCTCTGGTATCATGCCGAACGTGAAATGAAACAGGAAATCCTGCGATCAAATTCGCGGCTTGCGGCAGTCAAATCATCGATATTCCGCTTACGGGGGGAACTAAACAAACTCAGCAAAATGATTGGCGAAGAAGCCCTGACCAGTGGCGACGCAATGCGCGGTGCGGTCGTCTCTCTGCAACGGATCACCTGGACGGTCTTTGGATTTATCTTTTTGGTGAGCATCGGCATTGCTGTGTTTGTGACCCGTAAACTCACCCGTCCGATCGAGGCTCTGAAATCCGGCATTGAACAGGTGGCTATCCAGGATTATGATGTGTATATCGAAAATAAACCGAACGATGAGATCGGTGATCTGGCTGATGCCTTCGAACAGATGGCTTACCGGCTTAAGCGTAATGAGATATTCAAATCCGAAATGCTCTCGCAGTTCACGCATGAGATGAAAAGCCCGCTGGGTGCCATCAAACAGGCCGCAACACTGCTTGAACCGGCAAACAATGCGGTTTCCGAGAAGGATCGAAAACGCCTGTTATCGATAATCAAGGGCAATAACGATACATTATTCCGTTTGATCAATAATATTCTGAGCACCGCCCGCCTCGAAAAATCAGAGATTAAATTGGAACTTAAAAAAGAAAATCTGACCCGTGTGTTGACCAACGAACTCATGCTGCTGGCACCTTTGATCAGAGAGAAAAATATCCGGGTCAACATCGATTACGCATCCGAAAAAGTGGAATGTGAAATCGATTCCGAAAAAATGGCGGAAGTGATCCACAATCTGGTTACCAATGCGATCAAATTTTCACCGGCAGATTCTCAGTTTTTTATATCGGTCATGGAAAAATACCCGGTAGTTATAGTTACTATCCGCGATCAGGGCATCGGGATTCCGGCAAAAGAGATTCCCTATATTTTTGAGAAACTCTATCGGGCTTCTAATTCCAAAAATATTTCCGTTAAAGGCACTGGCCTGGGATTGTATATTGTTTCGCAAATTATCAAACTTCATGGCGGGCGGATCCAGGTAAAGAGTAAGGAGGGGGAAGGAACAGAATTCACGATTACCCTTCCGCGAACCCGCCGGATTGCAGAAGAAGGGGACTGGCTGTAAATGGATAGCAAATTGCACATATTACTGATCGACGATGAGGAGGATTTTTTATTTATGACCGGGCGCTCCCTGGAGAACAGCGGGTTCGAAGTAAGTACTGCCGGCGATGGTGGAACCGGCCTTAAACTGATGCAGAAAAGACCGCCTGATCTGGTATTGCTCGATCTGAATATGCCGGAACCGGATGGTCATCAGGTCTGTGAATTGATCAAATCCGATAATACGCTTCAGAATATTCCGGTCATCATTCTGACCGCCAGTGATGATCTTTCTGATAAACTGCGTCGTCTGGAAGGAGGCGCCGACGATTATGTGACGAAATATATGGATCGGCGGGAACTGGAAGCCCGAATCAGGGCGGTAATACGGCGCAACCAGAAAAATCTGGATAGTAATCCACTGACCCGTTTGCCGGGAAATCCCAGCATTCAGGAGCAGATTATGCAGCATATTCAGAGCGGAAATAAATTTGCTGTGGCCTATACGGATCTGGATAATTTTAAGGCATATAATGATAAATACGGTTTTCAGCGCGGGGATGATTTGATTCTCTTTACCGCCGGGGTATTAAAAAACGCCATGCGCAAAAGCGGCAGCAGTCTTGGTTTTGTCGGTCATATCGGTGGTGATGATTTTGTGCTTATTTCGGAAATTGACCAGATGTCGGAAATTTGCCGCCAGGTAACAACACATATCGATACCAGTGTACCCGGATTCTATGAAGAATCAGACAGGAAAAACGGATTTATCGCCACGAAAGACCGGCAGGGGGTGATGCAACGATTTCCGTTCGTGTCGATTTCAATTGCCGTAACGACCAATCAAAGCCGGCAGTTTGAGAACATGGGCGAAATCGTCCGGACCGTCACCGAGCTGAAAAAACTCGCCAAACAGAAAAAAGGGAGTTGCGTAATTTATGATCAGCGTAGTGATTAAATATTGGTTATTAATTATGCCGGTGGCGTTTCTCATCGGCTGCGCCTCCAACCCGCCGGTGCAGCAGTCTTCCGAAAGCGGGGATCAACTGATCCGGGTCTTCTCACATGCCCGGGAGCTGGTCGAAAAACATGCCTATGAAGAAGCTGCGCAGATATACCGGCAATTCCTGGATCATTATCCCGGACATATATTTGCCGACGATGCCGCTTACCGGCTGGCTTATCTGCATGTGGTTGCTGATCCGGTCAATCCGTTATATGATTATGAAAAAGCACGTCTTCTTTTTCAAAAATTTATCGAAACTTATAAAAATAGTCGCTATATTAACGCCTGTACCAATTGGCTTGCCGTGCTTCAGCCCCGCAAAGGGCAGAATAGCCCCGGATTGTCGGATAAGACGGATGTCATGCAGCTGAAGCAGCAAATTTCCGATTTAAGATCAGAAAATATAAAACTAAGAACGACCCTCGCCGAGCTGCAGGAGGCCATTGAACGATGAAAGGGAGGATATTTGTTTAATAAAATACTTATAGCTAATCGGGGAGAAATTGCCCTGCGGATCATTCGCGCCTGTCAGGAACTGGGTATCAAGACCGTTGCGGTCTATTCAGAAGCCGATGTCGATTCGCTGCATGTTCGTTTTGCGGATGAAGTGGTGTGCATTGGCCCCCCGCAAAGCAATCAGAGCTACCTGAATATGGTTCGGCTTATATCGGCGGCGGAAGTGACCGGAGCGGAGGCAATTCATCCGGGATATGGATTTCTGGCCGAGAATGCTGAGTTTGCGGAAATTAGCGAATCCTGTAATCTGACTTTTATCGGAGCCAGTGCCGATGTCATCCGTAAGATGGGCAATAAATCGGTGGCCAAGGAAACCATGCGCACTGCCGGCGTTCCGGTCGTTCCCGGAAGCGAGGGAGTTCTGAAAAATTTCAATGAGGCTAAGAAACTGGCGGTGGATATCGGATATCCGGTTATGCTGAAAGCTGTTGCCGGTGGAGGGGGCAAAGGGATGCGCATCGTACAGTCCGAATCGCAAATGGAAACGGCATTTATGATGGCCAGCGCGGAATCCGAAGGTGCTTTCGGAAATTCTGAACTTTATCTGGAAAAATTTATTGAAAAACCGCGCCACATTGAAATCCAGGTCATGGGTGACAGTAAGGGAAATGTTGTGCACTTCGGCGAACGTGAATGCTCGATCCAGCGCCGCCACCAGAAACTGCTGGAAGAGGCACCCTCCACCGCCGTGTCCGCGGATATCAGGGCGAAAATGGGCGCCGTTGCGGTAAAAGGCTGCCAGGAGGTCGGCTACACCGGTGCCGGTACGATCGAATTCCTGATGGACAAAGACCATAATTTTTATTTTATGGAAATGAATACCCGGATCCAGGTAGAACATCCGGTGACCGAAATGGTGTACAATTGCGATCTGGTCAAAGATCAGATCCGTGTGGCTGCCGGTGAAGAACTCGGCTATATCCAGAATGACATCAAAATCCATGGGCATGCCATTGAATGCCGGATCAATGCCGAAAACTGGGAACGTAATTTCATGCCCAATCCCGGTCAGATCACCGACCTGCATTTTCCCGGCGGACCGGGCATCCGGGTTGACAGCCATATGTATGCCCAGTACACTATACCACCTTTTTATGATTCCCTCATCGCCAAATTAATTGTTTTCGGACGCAATCGACAGGAATCAATTACCCGCTTGAGGCGTTGTCTAGATGAATTTGTGGTTGAAGGTGTGAAAACAACCATTCCGTTTCATCGTAAACTGATCGATCATCCGGATTTTGTCAGCGGTAATTTTGATACCGGGTTTTTGGATAGAGTAAAATTTACCGAATAACGGAGGAATGATGAATATTCCGAAAGAACTGAGGTACACTGAAGAACATGAGTGGGCAAGAGCAGAAGGTGATATTGTAACGATTGGTATTACGGATTACGCCCAGGGAGAATTGGGTGACGTGGTTTATGTGGAATTGCCTGCGGTTGGTGACAGTTTCGGCCAGAATGACGTATTTGGAAGTATTGAAGCCGTAAAGGCAGCTTCCGATCTGTATTGTCCGCTCAGCGGTGAGGTTGTTGAAGTGAACGGGAACCTGGGCGATATTCCCGAAACCATCAACAAAGATCCGTATGGTGACGGATGGATGATCAAACTCAAACTCGCGGACGCCTCGGAGATGGAAAATCTTTTAGATGCGGCCGGCTACCAGGCGCACATTGGAGAGTAAGATCAATATGCCGTTTTTAACAAACTCAGAGCAGGATGTCAGAGAAATGCTGCAAACCATTGGGGTCGGATCATTCGAGGATTTGATTTCCAATATTCCGGCTGAACTGCGTTTTAATGGTCGTCTGCAAATTCCGGAATCAATTTCCGAAATTGAGGTAACGCAGCTGATTGAAGAACTTGGTAATAAAAATCAGACCGGGATTTCATTCATGGGCGGCGGATCGTATGATCATTATATCCCGGCGGTAGTAGATACGATTATCGGCAGATCGGAGTTTTATACTGCCTATACCCCCTATCAGCCGGAAGTAAGCCAGGGGACGCTGCAATCGATTTATGAATTTCAGTCGATGGTGAGCGAGCTGACCGCGATGGATGTCACCAATGCCTCCATGTATGAAGGGGGATCAGCGCTGGCTGAAGCTATGCTGCTGGCCTGCGGACATACGCGCCGGAACAAGATCCTGGTTGCCGGTGGTGTAAACCGGCGTTATCGTCAGATCATGGACACATATATTCTGCACAATGATATCGAAATTGTCAGTTTACCCTCGGATGATTTTCGTTTAAATCCGGAGGCACTGAAACCGGAATTAGACAACCGGGTTGCGGCTTTGATATTGCAGCACCCGAATTATTTTGGCTATCTGGAAGAGGTCTATGATCTGGAATCGCTCGTACACGCCAATGGCAGTCTGCTGCTGAGTTATTACGATCCGATATCGCTCGGGCTGATCGCGCCTCCGGGTGATTACAACGCGGATATCGCCGTTGCCGAGGGCCAGGTGCTGGGCAACCGGCAGAATCTGGGCGGTCCCTATGTCGGTCTGTTTTCAACCAGGCAGGATTTGATCCGCAAGATCCCCGGCCGTTTGTCCGGGAAAACGACTGACCTGGATGGCCGGCAGGGTTTTGTTCTTACCCTGCAGACCCGTGAACAGCATATCCGGCGTGAGAAAGCAACATCGAATATTTGTACCAATTCCGGGTTGATGGCCCTTGCCGCCACCGTCTATCTGGCGCTTATGGGCCGGGAAGGATTGCAGGAGACAGCTCATCTGTGCCTGCAGAAGAGTCATTACCTGGCGGAAGGTCTGGGCGCGGTAAAAAATGTGGTGGTGTATGATAAAGCGCCATTTTTTAAAGAATTTGTGGTAAAATTTCCCGTCCCGGTCAGCAAAGTGCTCGAAGCACTCAGATCGGATGGCATTTTTGGGGGAGTACATTTAAAAGATCACGGTGAACAGGAACTGCTGCTGGTAGCGGTTACGGAAAAACGTACCCGCGCCGAAATGGACCGGTATGTTGAAATCGTGCGAAAGGTAATTGGTTGAGTCTTATGCACAAAATTCTCGTAGTCGATGATAATCAGGATATGGTGGATACGCTTGAGCGGCTGCTGTCGTTCTACCAGTTCAATGTCGTCAAGGCCCTGAACGGCAAGGAGGCTGTCGACATTGCAGTGGATGAACAACCGGATATTATCATTCTGGATGCGCACATGCCGGTAATGGATGGATTTACCGCCTGCAAAAAACTTAAAAGCATGAAGCGCACGGAGGAAATTCCGGTAGTGATACTCACCGCCAAGTATGTCGACGCGGAAAGTCGCGCCAGCGGATTTGAGCTGGGTGCGGACGATTATCTGCTTAAACCGTTCAACTCCAAAGAGCTGGTCAACCGGATAAAAACGCTGCTCAAAAAAAGCCAGGTGATGAAAGCACTTAAGCGGGAAAATGTGGAACTGGCCAAGAAGCAAAAGCAGATGTTCCGGGACCTCGATCATGCGCGGAAGACGAATCTCACCCATGCCGAAAATCTGGCTATAGATCACCTGACCGGTCTCTACAGCAAGCAGTATTTCTGGACACGTCTGCGCGAAGAATATAACCGGGCTTTGCGCTATGACCATGGCATCTCACTGATATTGATCGATATCGACAGTTTTGGCCGGTTTAATGAAGTTTACGGGCATCAGATCGGCGACTACGTTCTGATGAAAATGGCAAATATTATTCTGAACAATACCCGCGTATCAGATATCGTGTGCCGGATTGAGGGTGCCTATTTTGCGGTCATATTGCCGCAAACGGATGTGCAGGGTGGATTTTTTGAGGCGGAGCGTCTGCGCGTTTCACTCAACAAGAGCAATTACGTGGATGAATTCCTGATAGGAAGCCGGCGTCGCCGGAATGAGATAAAGCAGGTGACGGCGAGCATTGGCGTGGCCACCCATCCGGGTGAAATATCCGTTAACAGTGAAAAAGAGTTGTTTGATCTGGCCAAAAAGGCGCTCGACCGGGCCAAGACCAGCGGAAAAAACAAAACATTCACCTTTGCCAAAGAAGTATAGGATTAACGGTATATATGTACAGGCAACTTATTTTTGATCTCAGCCGGGAGGGGCGGCGGGGACATTATCTGCCAAAACCGGATGTGCCGGGAAAACAGCTGAATGATATGCTGGACAGCAAGTTCCTGCGCAAACAGGCTCCGCGGCTGCCGGAGGTGGCGGAAAACGAAATCGTAAGACACTATATTGCCCTTTCCACCCTGAATCATCATGTTGACAAATCGTTCTATCCCCTCGGCAGTTGTACGATGAAATACAATCCCAAGATCAATGAAAAAATGGCTGCCATGCCCCGGTTTGCCGGTCTGCATCCGGAGCAGGATGAGGAAACGATCCAGGGTGCTTTGCAGGTGCTTTTTGAATTGCAGGAATATCTGAAAGCGATCACCGGCATGGAAGGCATCACCCTGCAGCCAGCGGCCGGTTCTCAGGGGGAACTGGTCGGACTGCTGCTGATGCAGCAGTATCACAAACACAAGGGGGAACAGCGCAACACAATATTGATTCCTGATGCGGCGCACGGCACCAATCCGGCCAGCGCTGTGATCGCCGGGTATCAGATCCAGACCTTGAAATCGAATGATCAGGGGGTGGTGGATATTGAAGATCTGAGAGCAAAAATATCCCCTGATGTGGCCGGCATGATGTTGACCAATCCCAACACACTGGGTATTTTTGAACATCAGGTAAAAGAAATTAAGCAAATCCTGGAAAGTGTCGATGCTATCTTTTATATGGACGGCGCGAACATGAACGCCCTGTTCGGAATTGTCCGGCCGGGCGATATGGGATTTGATGTAATGCATATGAATCTGCATAAAAGTTTTTCGACCCCCCATGGAGGGGGTGGGCCCGGAACCGGACCGGTGGCGGTCAATCGTAAACTGGTGCCTTTCCTGCCTGATCCGGTGGTTCAATTCGATGGAGAAAAATATTATCTCAGCAAACCTTCGGATGAATCGATCGGACGGGTCCACAGTTTTTATGGAAATTTCGGTTTGCTGCTGCGCGCCTATGTCTATATCCGGCTGGTAGGTGCGGAGGGATTTCCGCAAATTTCCCGGCATGCAATTGTCAACGCCAATTATCTGCGCGCGCGGGTAAGGGATCAGTATGAGCTGGGTTTTGAACGGCCGTTTATGCATGAGTTTGTCCTTTCGGCTGAAAAGCAGAAAGAACGGGGCGGCAGGGCGCTTGATATTGCCAAGCGTCTGCTTGATTTCGGTGTGCATCCGCCGACGGTATATTTTCCCATGATCGTCAAGGAGGCGCTGATGGTGGAGCCTACCGAAAATGAAAGCAGGGAGATGCTCGATTATTTTGCGGACGCCCTGATCAAGATCGATCAGGAAATAAGTGATGATCCCGAAAAATTGCATGGTGCTCCCTATACGACCCCGGTAAAAAGACTGGATGAGGTTGGCGCGGCACGTAACATTAATGTAAATTACTTTAAAAAAGCAGGACAGGAGTGACTGATGGCAAAAAAGATTCTGATCGTTGATGACAATCCCAATGTCCTCAAATTGCTGAACATCAGTCTTTCCAAGGCCGGATATAATATTGTTGAGGCCGAAAACGGTGAGGTTGCCTTCCAGATGGCCAACAAGGAAAAACCGGATCTGATCATCTCGGATATCATGATGCCCCAGATGGACGGGATTGAATTATGCTGGATGATACGTGAGAATTCGGAAGTGCCGCTGGTGCCGTTTATTTTTCTCACCTCATTTGACGATTCCGAGATGGAGATCAGGGGGTTTCGTGCCGGAGCCGATGAATATCTGAACAAGCCGATCGACCGCAAAGAGCTGCTCGAGCGGGTGGAGGAGCTGCTCAACCGGACGCAGAAGCTGAAGACCATCGAGGATACGACCGACAAGAAAAAAGCCTTTGAAGGGGATCTGAAGGATCTGAGCATAGTGGAGCTGGTTCAGATGCTGAACCTGAACAAAAAGTCGGGGGTATTGCGGATCGACGGGCAGGGCAAGGGCTCGATTTTTCTGAAGGACGGCCAGCTGATCGGCGCTCAGACGGAAAAGAAGCAAGGCGAAGAGGCGGTCTATGAGCTGGTAACCTTTGCCAACGGTTCATTCAAGTTCGAGATCACCGACAAAGGGTTGGAGCAGAACGTAACCAACAGCACGATGAATGTCATCATGGAAGCCTGCCGGATCATGGATGAGAGCCGCCATCAGGGCGACGATTAGGATTTGCCACACATAAAAAATTTAATTAAATTTAACGTTTGATAAAAATACGGGCCAGTAGCTCAGCTGGTAGAGCAGCGGCCTTTTAAGCCGTTGGTCGAAGGTTCGAATCCTTCCTGGCTCACCAAAAAAATCC
>Ga0209536_100000387_pt1 | contig 70409 bp, 62 predicted proteins | sample DeeMarSeWOR28_12_FD_187461 | JGI IMG/M metagenome (GOLD analysis project Ga0209536, IMG submission 187461) | Marine sediment microbial communities from White Oak River estuary, North Carolina - WOR-2-8_12 (SPAdes) (version 2) | ecosystem: Environmental > Aquatic > Marine > Intertidal zone >...
GAACGAAACTTCTCCCGGGCAGGTCAGGGGTAACTGATGGACGACTGGTCAATTTGGCCGTTGGTTATCCTGGTAATCCACGTTGTGGTGGTGACGCTGGTCATCCTGCGTATTCTGCTGCGACCACATCGGGAACCGGCTTCCCGGGTGGCCTGGATCGTGGTCGTGCTTTCAGTGCCGCTGCTCGGTGTTCTCGCCTACATCCTCTTCGGCGAGGTCAACATCGGTCGTGCCCGCATAGCGCGACTGCGGGAGACTATCGAGCAGTTGCCGGCATTTCCGGACTCCGGAGAGTTTCCGGAGAGCAGCCTTCTGGCAAACGTCCCGCAACGCTACCGGCATTTGTTCCAGGTGGGCCGATCAATCAACGGCTTCCACGTGCTGGGTGGGAACGACCCGAAACTGCTGGCCGATTCGAACGCGGCTGTAGACGCCATGGTTTCGGATATCGATGCGGCCAGTCATCACGTCCACGTCCTGTTCTACATCTGGCTTCCGGATCACAACGGCCTGAAAGTCGTTGAGGCTCTGAAAAGAGCTGCAGGTCGCGGCGTGACCTGTCGGGCGATGGCCGACAGCCTCGGTTCCAGGCTGATGATCCGATCGCCGCACTGGCAGGAGATGGGACAGGCCGGCGTCCGGCTGGCGGAGGCCCTGCCCATCGGTAATCCGATACTCAAGGCCCTGCGCGGCCGCGTCGACCTGAGGAACCACCGGAAACTCGTAGTTGTCGACGGGCGCATCACCTACAGCGGAAGTCAGAATTGCGCCGATCCCGAATTCCGGATCAAGGCGAAATTCGGTCCCTGGGTCGACATCATGGTTCGACTCGAGGGGCCGGTCGCTGCCCAGAACCAGCGGCTGTTCGCCGCTGACTGGATGAGCCAAGTGGACGAGAACCTGCATGATCTGCTGGTGCGGCCAGTGGTGACTGTGAAGAATGGGATCTCGGCTCAGGCTTTCGGCACGGGACCGACGGTCCGCTATTCGGCCATGCCGGAGATGTTCGAAACACTGATCCACGCAGCCCGGCGTAAACTGGTGATCACTACGCCCTATTATGTGCCGGACGACGCTATGCAGGGAGCATTGTGTGCCGCGGGCAACAGGGGCGTCGACGCCACGATCGTTTTTCCCGCCCGCAACGACTCATGGATCGTGAGCGCCGCCAGCCGAAGCTATTATCCGGACTTGCTGGCCGCCGGCGTCCGAATCCGTGAATTTGCCGATGGTTTGCTCCATGCCAAGACGCTGACCCTGGATGATGAGGTGGCGCTGATCGGCTCCGCTAACATGGACCGACGTAGCTTCGATCTGAACTACGAGAACAACATTCTGCTTTACGACCCGGACTTCACGGCGCAGATCTGTCAGCGGCAGGAAGATTACATCCGGTGTTCGCGGGTGGTGTCGGCTGAGGGCGTCGCCGGGTGGCCAGTGCGACGTCGTCTCTGGAACAACACCATCGCCATGCTGGGGCCGCTGCTGTAGCCGGCTTGACCCGCGGGTGCCGGGGTTGGGTTCTTATCCAGGAGCACTCCTGGCCCCCGGCAGCTTCTGCATTCCCAAGTCGCCGGCTGTTACCGCCGTCATTTTGCCCGCTTCGGCAACCTGCTCGGTGACGACTTGGAGAGATCGTCTGATGGAGTCGCGCCCAGGTCGCAACGGCGGTGTCTGCCGGCCCGTCAACGCATCAGTCGATCGATGATGTCCATGTAAACAGGAATGCCGATAACCACATTGAACGGGAAAGTGATCCCCAGGGCCAGCGGGACGAAAACCCCTGGATTGGCAGCCGGAATCGCCATGCGCAGGGCGGCCGGCACGGCGATGTAGGATGCGCTTGCCGCGAGAACAGTGAGAAGAAGCGCATCGCCCGGAGCCAGGCCAATCAGAAAGGAGGTCAGAAGGCCAATGACGGCCCCGAGAATCGGGGCGGCCAGGCCGAAAAAGATCAGCACTCCGCCCGCGCGCCTCAGATCGCCGACCCGTCGGGCCGCCACCATCCCCATGTCCAGCAGGAAGAATGTCAGCATTCCCGGGAATATGCCCTTGTAAAATGGTTCCAGCGGAGCGGCTCGTTCGGGGCCGGCAACAAAACCCACGATCAGGCTTCCCAGGATGAGAAGCAGCGACCCGTTGACCAGCGCCTCGCGAATAACGGGCCCGACGGCCCGGCCGCCGCCCTCGGCTGACCGGAAGAGCAGTATGGCCATCACGATGGCGGGCCATTCCATGAGTGCCATGGCCGCGACCGTGGCCCCGCTGTAGTCAACCCCGAGGCGTTCGAGCCAGGCCACGGCCGTCACAAACGTGACCGCGCTGACGCTGCCATAGCTTGCGGCGACGCCGGCAGCATTCGCGGTACCCAGCCGCCTCCTGAGGGCGTGGAACCAGATCAGGGGAACGAGGGCCGAAATCAGCATGGCCGCCAGCAGCATCGGGGCGGCGCCGGCCAGGCCTTCGCCTCTCAGCGCCACGCCACCTTTCATTCCGATTGCGAAAAGCAGGTACAGGGCCAGCCAGCGGCGAGTCGCCTGGGGGAGTTCCAGGTCGGATCGGACTGCGACCGCGAGGGCTCCAAGCACGAAAAACAGCACCGGAGGACTGGCCAGATTGGCCATGGCGAGTTCGAGAGAGGTCATGGCCTCCAGATAACCTGTTCAGAAGTCACGGCCCCGATTGTCCACGCAGTGTCTGATCCGCGCCACCCCGAATCTCATGTCGGTCCGTTCAGCGCCGGCGTGACCATGGGCTGACGGCGGGAGCACCCAGCCGCCACCGCTCGAGCAGACCACTTCGGAGCCGTGATCAGTGCACTGCAGCCGATTGGTATCTGGAGCGTCGCAGAACTGATGCAATATAGTCTGGCGTGGTCTCCGCTGTGACGGGCGGGATACTCGAGTATGAGGGCTTGGGGCTGCGCACTGCCAGGCGCTCATCGATCAATAGCTGGCCGGTTATCGCGGACAACCTGGACGGGAAAAAAATGCCGAAAGACGCTAAATTTCACTCGCTCTGGCCGACGGTGCTTCTGGAGCGAGACATTCCAGGACATGAAGCGGCGAACAAGGCGCTGATCCAGCTTGTCGAATCCCTCGAGCAGGACAGGCCGGATCTGACGACGGATTACCTTGGCGGCAATTTCCTCGCGCATCCCAACCCCGCCAGCCAGTGGCTCAAAGACTGCGTCAACAAAACGATCATCGAGTACTTCAATCATGTGGATATGGGGTATCCGATCAACTGGACACTCCAGGGATGGGCCAATATCAACCGGACCGGCGATTATCACGATCCTCACAATCACCCTCATTCCTATCTGAGCGGAACCTACTATGTCCGTATTCCGAAGACACCGCCCAAAATCGGCAGCCGCGGGGACGTGCGCTCGGGATGCATCAGCTTCTACGATCCGCGCAGTTCGGCGAACATGACGGCCATTCGTCGGGATCCCAATATCGAAGCCGAATTCACGGTCCGGCCGAGGGCCGGACTCATGCTGCTGTGGCCGGCGTTCCTGCAGCACTTCGTGCATCCCAACCTCAGTGAAGAACCGAGGATCAGCATTTCTTTCAACGTGGTCCTGAAATGGTCTGATAGCTATCTGCCCTCACAGGGGTGAAGTGCGGGGTGCATAGGACACTGGTGCGGCCCTCACTTTCAGAGAAAAATTGGTGTTAAAAAAACATAAAAAACAATAATATATAGATAGCATATAAAGTGTAATCGAGGTCAACTGCCGAGCCTGCCCTCAAATGGAACCGGGTCCCTGATATCGGATAGCGGGAAATAGGCCGTGAGGCTGAATCGGTCTGAACGACTCAGAAACGCGATTCGTGAATCCTGCCGGGGTCGATCAGATCAGCCTGTTCGCCCTGACCGAACAGGCCGTCAATATTTCCCCATTGCAGCATGAAGATGGTCCAGCGGGTCTCAACACGGTCTTGAGAGCGCTCCTGTCGCGGGTAGCGCAGCTGGGTCTGCCATCACCGGTCAAGGATCGGTGGCGGTCAATCTTGTGAAAGCTATCGGTTTCCCGGTGACGGCTGGCAAAAGCGACATCGGCAGCCCGGTCACCGTGCCGACGGACCGACCTCCGCGCTCCGTCGCGTTATCCGGCCATATCAGAAACGCATTTCGGCGGCATTAATCACCAAGCCCGAGGCGCTAATCCTGTGCCTTGGTTTTTTCGTTACGGAATCTCCGTGCTGATTGATCCGGCGTGGCCAGGGCCGGACTTCGATGGAGTTGATGTCGGAGCCGGTGGTTGGCCTGATCATTTTCTGTAATGAATCTAGATCAACAGGGGAGCGGACACGTTCACGTATTCTTCTAGGCACCGAACGATCGACTCTTCACTCACCAGCCACAGAGAGACGGATACGATGTTTTTATCCACGCCATCTACCGCTGTAATGGTTCTCGCGATCGCGTTGCTGGCCATATCAGTTCCCGAGTCCGCCGACTGTCAGGACATTTTCGAGAGGCCAGAACCTTCCGGGCAGGAAGCTGCCGATCCGGGAGCAACACCGGGGGACGCCGGGTCTGCGGACACCGGTGCCGCCCTGAACGAGCTGCGCGCTCTTTTGGAGGAGCAGCGACGCCAGATTCAGAGCCAACAGGCGCGGATCGAAAGCCAGCAGGAGGAACTCGCTTCGCAGACGACCCTGCTGCAGAGCATGCAGACGCGTCTCGATCAACTGGCTATGGAGCAGGAGAAGCTGCCCGAATTGACGCCTGAGGAAGTGAAACTGCGGGAGGAACTGGCCGGCCTCCAGGAACAACTTTCCGCTATCCCGGAGGATCCTGTCGCTGCCCTGGGCGAGGAGAGCTTTCCGGGTTCAATCCGTATCCCTGGCACCAGCGCGGCCATGAAGATTGGCGGCTTCGTAAAGGGAACACTCGTCAAGAGTTTCGATCCCCTCGCCACCACGGACCGGTTCATCGTCGGGACGATTCCGGTTGCCGGTGCCGAGCCCGGAGTTGAGGAGGAGACCAGCCTGACCGCCAACCAGTCGCGCCTGAACCTGGAGATGCGTGACAAGACAGGCGTGGGTGAACTGCGGGGTTTCATCGAGGCGGACTTTGCCGCCTCCGGCGATACGTTCCGCCTGCGGCATGCCTACGGCCAGTACCGGAGCCTGCTGACGGGGAAAACCTGGTCCACTTTCTTCGATCCGCTGGCCGGCCCGGAGGAGGTCGACTTCGAAGGTATCAACGGCCGGACAATCCTCCGGCAGACCCAGATCCGGTTCTTTCCCAGGATCGGCCGTGACTGGGACCTCCAGATCGCGCTGGAGGACCCCCAGTCCGAGGTTTCGGAGATCGACCTGACCGGCAGCCCGGACCCGGATGATCCTGCGTACAACCCCTCGTTCGGAGAGGAGAATATCGCCGATGGCGTTTCGGAATGGCCAGATCTCATTGCCAGCATCCGGCGTACCTGGTTTGGTCGGTGGCATTTGAAGACGGCGTTCGTGGCTCACCAGGTCCGGGCGCAATACTCCCAGGATCCGGATCTCCCGACAAAAAACGAGCTCGGGCTGGGTTTCAGCGCCAGCGGCGCGTTCAAGGCGCCCTGGTTCGGCGAGCGCGACAACATCAAGTTCCAGGCAATCATGGGTGAGGGCATCGGCCATTACGTCAACGATCCCAGCAGCGTGGGCGGGCAGGACGGTGTTTTTACGCCGGACGGCTCCAAGATCAAGACTCTGCCCATCGTCGCCGGTTTCGCCGCATACCAGCACTGGTGGAGCGATACCCTGCGGTCCAATTTCATTGTCAGCGGCGTTCAGCTGGACAACGAGGACTTCCAGCCCTTCGACGCCTACAAGCGGACGATTCGCGCGAGCGGCAACCTTTTCTGGTCGCCGACGCCCCGGGTCGACGTGGCGGCGGAGTTCATATGGGGACAGCGCACCAACAAGAACGGAGACGAGGGCGACGCCTCACAGATTCAGTTTGCGACCACGTACAGGTTCTGAAGTCTCAGCCGAGGAGAGCCGGAGGCACGCATACCCGGTGGCCGTTCTGCAGAGTCTCCAGTCTGACTTCGACCCCGTAGACAGAGCTGAGCAGATCCTCTGTTAGGACCTCGACGGGTTCGCCGGCGGCACGTGTCAGGCCGTCGTCGAGGACAAGCACATGTGTCGCGCAGGCGAATGCATGATCCGGGTTGTGAGTCGAGAACACGATTCCGAGCCCGGTGGCGGCCAGTCGCTTCAGCTGCTCGAGCACCAGGACCTGGTTGCCGAAGTCGAGGCTGGCCGTGGGCTCGTCCATCACCATTAACTCCGTCTGCTGGGCGAGCGCCCGGGCGATCAGAGCGAGCTGTCGCTGCCCTCCGCTGATGCGGGTGTAATCCCGGTCGCTGAGCCCGGCGATCCCCAGTTCGGACAGCGCCGCTTCCACCTTTATGCGATCCTCCCGCCCGGGTGCCGAGAACAGTCCCCTGTGAACGGTTCGGCCCATCAGAACCATGTCGCTGACGGAGTATGGGAACACCGCATCATGGGCCTGCGGGACGTAGGCGATCTTGCGGGCGATTTCGCCTCTCGACAGGGCTGACATGTCCTCGCCGTCGAGGAAGATTCGTCCGCCCTGGGCGGGGAGCAGGCCCAGCAGGGTCTTGAAAAGGGTCGTTTTGCCCGAACCGTTCGGGCCCAGGAGGCACAGCACCTCCCGAGGACGCACCCTGACATCCACGTCCCGACCCACCGCCTGGCGCCGGTACCCGAAAGCGAGCTTCTCTGATCGGAGTTCCATTACCACCCCCGACGGCCGGTGGCCAGGAGCCATATGAAGACGGGCGCGCCGACGAAGGCGGTGAGGATCCCCAGCGGCGTCTCGGTCGCGGCCATCGTCCGGGCCAGCGTGTCCACCAGGAGAAGATATCCCGCGCCCATGAGCATCGCTGCGGGCAGCAAGCGGTTGAAATTCGGACCCACCACGAGTCTCGCGATGTGCGGCATCACCAGGCCCACCCAGCCGATGACGCCGGAAATGGCGACCACGCTGGCGGTCATCAGGGTGGCCGCGGCAATGAACAGGGCGCGCAGACGCTTCGGGTCCACGCCCAGGGCGGCCGCTTCCTCGTCACCCAGGGACAGAATGTTCATGCGCCAGCGCAGGAGCACCATCGGGACGAGGCTCAGCAGCACGGCGGGGGCCGCGGCCGCCACGTCAGATGGCTGGGTGCTCGCCAGGCTGCCGAGCAGCCAGAAGGTGATGGCCGGTAGCTGGTCATAGGGATCGGCGAGGATCTTGAGCAGGGAAATGCATGCGCCGGCCAATGCGCCGATGACCACCCCTGCAAGCACCAGCACGAGCGTGGGCTCATGCCCCCGAACGGCTGTGGCCACGGCATAGACCAATGCCACCGTCGCCAGGCCTGCCGCGAAGGCCAGGCCCTGGATGGCGATGACGGGCAGCGACAGGAATATGCCGGCTGCAGCGCCGAGCCCGGCACCGGTCGAAACGCCGAGGATGTCCGGCGAGACCAGAGGATTGCGGAACAATCCCTGGTACACGGCGCCGGCCGCCGACAGCGCGGCGCCCACGAGCAGCGCCGCGCCGACTCTTGGCAGCCGGACTGAGAACAGTACCGTGTCGATCTGCTCATAGGCCGGATCAGCAAGGCCCGAGATCCGCCGCAGCAGGGCCGCGCCGATATCGTTGATGGTCAGGGGGTACGGTCCGATGACAGCCGCGATGACGGTGATGACGGCCACCGCCAGCGCGAGCGAGACCAGGGCCAGTCCCGGACTCAGATGGCGGGTTGTCCGCTCGCCCATTCCAGCAGCCGGTCGAGTTCCTCTTCGCTGAGGTCCACGTGGTAGAAGAGCTTGTAAAAGGCGCGGGTCTCCTCGGCCAGATCGAAGTCGAACACGTCGGGGAAGAACAGTCCCGAGAGCCACCGCAGGCCGATGACACGATTGAGGGAGGGGGGGCGGTCAATCCAGCCGAAAGGCGCAGTCGGACTCAGCCAGACTCTCTGGTTGGCTACGGCGGGGATGCCGGCCCAGAGCGGGTTGCGCCATACAGAACGATAGAAATTCGGATCCCAGGTAATGATGGTGTCCGGATTCGCGACGATCACCTGCTCGATGGAAACGTCGACGATGCCTCGCCTTATGGATGAATCCCCCGGATCCGCCACGTTTCGTCCACCAGCCCGCTCGATAATTTCAGTGTTGATGGAACCTTTCAGGCCGGTCTCCAGACCCGCGGGCCCGCGCGCAAGGTATACCCGCGGTCGGTCCTTCTTCGGGATGGCAACGAGACCGGCTTCCAGTTCCGAAAATAATGCCTCGACGTATCTCGCCAGCATTTCGGCCCGCTCTTCGACCCCCAGGATTCTCCCCAGCAGACGCAGTGCTGCGGGCGTGGCGTCGAACCGTCCGTCGATGAGGACGTAGGGGATGCCGGTCTGCGACTGCACGCGATCTGCCAGGGAAACGTAGGTGTCCCGGACGGAGCCGAAATCCACAATCAGGTCGGGACGGTCCCTCAGGACAACCTCCAGATTGGCGGTATCTCCGCGTCCGGTCAATCGCCCGGTGGTCGGCAGATCCCGGTAGGGCTCTGCGATATAGGGGCGTTCATAATCATGCGGGGGGCGTGGCCAGCCCGTGAGTTTTTCGGGGGCCAGAACGTAGAGCAGGATTGATGCAGGCGGACCGGCAGCGTACACCCGCTCGACGTTCTCCGGGACTTCCACCTTGCGGCCGGCGGAATCGGCCACGGTGCGGGCCAGAGTGTCCGTGTTTGGCACCAGTACCGCCAACAGTAACAAAGGCAGGGCCAGGCCTTTTACTTTTCCGGCCCCGAAGTTCGTTAAAGGCATGCCAGACTCGGTTTTTTTTCAATGGCTGACGGGAAAAATCATCGATAGTTTACTTGAAGATTCGGGAACGAAGGTCATCGCTCCCGATCCGACCAGGAAGTATGGGCCCCGCGAATCGGCCAGCATCGTCGACGGCGCCTGCGGACTGACTGCCAATCCTGTCGCGGTTTGACCCGGGGCGAGGCTCGGCGGCTCAGCCGCTTCATCGGCCGCGGACGGCAGGGGCTCGGGTCCGGTTTCCTGCGCCCGATCCGCTGTCGGCCAAAAGTCGGTTGCACCTGACTTTTGCCCGACTACCCTTTGAATAGAGGCCGGATTTTTCCGCCCGGATTGTCGCCAGCCCAACAGTGCCGGGAGTGTCGTTTGCCATGCCTGCCCGATCCATGAAGAAGGGGCCCAAAGGCTCAACCCGCCGGAGGTCCGCTACCGTGAGAAGCGTCGATCGCAACCGCAGGAGGGTCAGGAGAGACGTTCCGAAAGCGGGTGTTGCGAGCGATACTCCGTCGGGCACCTTCCTGCCACCGTCGACTTTCAGCCCTGAAGTCGCCCGCACCCTCGATCGCATGTTCAACGCCGGGGTGGCCGGTTATTCCATGGGACTGGATCCCCGCGTCTTCGCGCTGGTCGCTCTCGACTGGTGGGTCAAGCTGAGCTGGTCGCCCGGCACCCACGCCCGCCTGACGGAAAAGGCCATTCGGAAGTGTTTTCAGCTGTCGGCCCTCTCGATCCAGTCACTGATTGACAGGGAAGCGCCCCCGGCGATCGAGCCGTTGCCTCAGGACCACCGATTCGACTACGCGGGTTGGCGCAAACCGCCATTCAACCTGATGAGTCAGTCCTTCCTTCTGGCGCAGCAGTGGTGGGCCAACGCGACGACGGGAGTCCCCGCCCTTTCCGAGCGACGGAAGGACATCATGAACTTTGTTGTCCGGCAGTTTCTCGACGTCATGTCGCCTTCCAATTCGCTTGTGACCAATCCCGAGGTCCTGGATGCGACGGTCCGCGAGCGCGGTCAGAATCTGCTGAGAGGCTACGAGAACTGGAAGGATGACTGGCGGCGTCTCGTCGCAGGACGCGAAGCGGCCGGCATGGACCGATTCAGGCCGGGACGGGACGTTGCGATAACTCCGGGCAAGGTCGTCTTCCGGAACCATCTGATGGAGCTGATTCAGTACACACCCTCGACTTCCCAGGTGTATGCGGAGCCGGTACTGATCGTGCCGGCCTGGATCATGAAGTACTACATTCTGGATCTTTCGCCGCACAATTCCCTGGTGAAGTTTCTGGTGGACAAAGGCCATACCGTGTTCATGATTTCCTGGCGCAATCCCACCGGAGATGACCGCGACCTCGGGATGGACGATTACCGCCGCCTCGGAATCATGGCGGCTCTCGACGTTATCGGGGCAATTCAGCCGAAACGGCGGGTGCACAGCGTGGGCTACTGCCTCGGCGGAACGCTGCTCGCCATCGCCACGGCGGCCATGGCTCGCAACGGGGACCGCCGGTTGAAAACCATGACGCTGCTGGCGGCACAGACCGACTTCAGCGAGGCCGGCGAGCTGATGTTGTTCATTACCGATGAACAGGTGAGCTTCCTGGAGGCCATGATGTGGGACCGCGGTGTGCTGGATACGCAGCAGATGGCGGGAGCGTTCCAGCTTCTCCGCTCCAACGACCTGATCTGGTCACGAATCGTTCGTGACTACATGCTGGGTAAACGCCGTCCGCCGAACGACCTGATGGCCTGGAACGCGGATCAGACGCGAATGCCGTATCGGATGCACTCCGAGTATCTTCGCAGCCTGCTGCTCAATAACGAACTGGCCACAGGTCGCTATTACGTGGACGAGAAGCCGATCGCGATCAACGATATCCGGATCCCGATTTTTTCCGTGGCGTCAGTGACTGACCACGTTGCTCCGTGGAAGTCGGTATACAGAATCAACCTTCTGGCTAACTCCCAGGAAGTGACTTTTCTTCTGACCACCGGCGGTCACAACGCCGGAATCGTCAGCGAGCCCGGACACCGTGGCCGGAGCTTCAAGATCGCCACGCGGCGCGGTGGCCGTGAGTACGTGGATCCAGAGACCTGGCAGGAACAGACCCCGAGCGTGCGCGGTTCCTGGTGGCCGACCTGGCAAAACTGGCTGGCCGAGCACTCGGGAAATCCGACGGAACTGCCGGGACTGGGTGCGGCCGAGGCCGGGTACCCACCGCTGGATGATGCGCCCGGGACATACGTGTTTCAGAGGTGAGTGGAGAACAGGGTCCTCCGAAAGGCGACCCTTCATCGTTTGGTGGAGGCGGCGACAATCACATTGGCGTGTAAAGCAATCGGTTAAGGCGATAAACGCCGGAAATACCGCCAAAAATACCCCCGAACTAAATGGTAGGAACTGATAGGGTCTGTTAACGCCACAGCCTGCTGGGCTGAGGCGTAGAAAGACTGAATCGCAAGGATGCGATCATGTTGCCTTCGCCGGCTGACAGGGAAGCCAGTTCGGGTGGGAGCCCGCCACCGTATTTGCGTCGCCGCCCGGAGCGCACCCTCCTTTATCAACTCGTCGAGGAATACTATCCCGCATTCGAGGCGCATCTGGCGGCGCGGGGCAGGGACTTGCCGGGGTATGTGCGGCAGGAGTGTGACGCATACCTCAAGTGCGGGCGTCTCGAGCATGGCTTCCTGCGCGCGCTGCGACACCTGTCATGCCGAGCGTCCCGTTTCCCTCGCGCTAGCAGGGTCGCTAGGTTTTCACGCTGCAGACGTTGCTGGCGAGTGACGCGCCCTTCGATGGCGGCGTCGGTAAGCTAGCCGGGTTCTCGCTGCTCGATTTCGCGGGGATGATGGGAAAACGCGAGGGTAACGATCAGTGGCAGCAAGTCTAATGCTTGACGCTGGCACCGCTGCTGGCTAGCCGCGACGCGTGGATTTGAACTCGCGGACGATCAGGGCGAATAGCGTCCCGCTCAATGCCAGCATGCCGACGTTGACCGTCAGGGCGAGCGGACTCATGGCGGCTGCGCGGATAGCGAGTGCCGCGGCAGGGGCCAGCGCGCCAAGCAGTGCGATGACCCCGGCTGCCGGCAGCAGGTAGTTCCGAAAACCCGCGAGCATCGTCGCCAGCACCCCGATGAGCGCCAGTGCACCGCCCACGTAAGCAGGCAACAGGGCAGTGCCGCTGGAAGAGATCAGGAAAGCGCCGAAGCCAAGCACGATCAACAACACGGCAAACACGTAGATTGTCCTGGACACGGGGAGCTCCGGTGGATTGCTGCGGCTCGAATCAGAAGTTGACTTTAGCGGAATTGGGTCCCGATGTCTGGCTCGCTGGTTCCCTGCTTCTCACGGCGCCACGTTCGGCATGGGCATTTCGCAAGTGGAGTCGCATTGCGCGAGTGCGGTCGAACCGCGTTTTCGACGGTGATCCGAGTCCAGGAAAACTTCGGTTCGAACCCCCCGTCTTCTGCTCTGAAAAACCCGCACCCGGAAGTTCCGTTCCTAACGCCGGCCTTCGGCAGTCCGGATGTCTCGAATCCCAGGCTGCAACTGGCGCGATCAGGCAAGAGAAGGCTGCAACCGAGAACGGTTGAGGTTGTGGTATTGGTGGAGGCGGCGGGAATGCTCGGCGCTAACGCGCCTCGTCCCTCGCCGGGCTCGGGACCGCCGTCGCTTCGCTCCGGCGTCCTGCGCTCGCCTGCGGCTCGCTGGTCGAACCCGGAACGCGGGCTCTCATCCACACCGACTCACAAAACGCCGAAGGGCCGCCCAATGGCGACCCTTCATCGTTTGGTGGAGGCGGCGGGAATGCTCGGCGCTAACGCGCCTCGTCCCTCGCCGGGCTCGGGACCGCCGTCGCTTCGCTCCGGCGTCCTGCGCTCGCCTGTGGCTCGCTGGTCGAACCCGGAACGCGGGCTCTCATCCACACCGACTCACAAAACGCCGAAGGGCCGCCCAAGGGCGACCCTTCATCGTTTGGTGGAGGCGGCGGGAATCGAACCCGCGTCCGCGAGCCCTCCGCCCCAGGATCTACATGCTTATCCGCGTCTATTGATTTAACCGAACGCTACCCGACGGGCAGGGAAGACGTTCGACGATCCCGGATGGGTTTTAACCGATCCACTCCGGGAGAGCTTCACGGCGAGCTTGTGAGCGATGACGCCTGGGATCTGAACGCACAAGCACGGCTTCAGCCAGACGGCACCCTACTGGGTTTTAAGCAGCGAGTGCGAAGTTGTCGTCGTTGGCAACTATAAGTTTGCAGACAGTTTTACGAGGTACCTGCACCTCGGCATGCACCTGGAGTTTTGCGACACACGTCGAAACCATGTCGCCCCCAGAGATCAACAGTTTAAGCGCCCTGTGGGGCGCTGTCAGGAAATAATTGAGGTGAAAAGCGCCAGATCAAGGCCGGCAAGGCAGCGGCTGAGATCAACGGAGGGGAGAACTTACCAGGCTAATATCGAGAATCGACAGGAAATAAGAGTTATAACCAATTGAATTTACTGCTTCATGATGCGCTCTTTCTGGCGCTGCCAGTCCCGATCCTTTTCCGCGGCCCGCTTGTCATATTTCTTCTTGCCGCGGGCCAGCCCGATCTCCAGCTTGGCCTTTCCTTTTTTCCAATAGAGTGAAAGCGGGACCAGGGTATAGCCTTTCCGCTCCACCAGCCCGACCAGGTGATCGATCTGGCGACGTTGCAGCAGCAGCTTGCGCGTCCTGACGGGGTCAGGATTCACGTGAGTCGAGGCGGAGGGCAGGGGAGAGATGTGGGCTCCAAAAAGCCAGGCCTCCCCGTCTTTTAAAAGCACATAGCCCTCCTTGATCTGCGCTCGGCCGGCTCTCAGGGCCTTCACCTCCCAGCCAGACAGTGCCAGACCTGCCTCGTAGCTGTCGTCAATAAAGTAATCGTGCCGGGCTTTCTTGTTCAGGGCGATGAGCTTGCGCCCCGCTTCCCCAGGCGCCTGTTTCTTTTTGTTTGTGCTCATCAGGTGCTTTTCTCTGCCGTAGTCGGTGCGCTGGCCGGATCATCTGAACGGAAGCGAAGCCGTGCTGCTGTTGTATGGGCCATGGATTTAATCCAAAATCCCGGCCTTTTAAAAGGTCAGCGGCGCACGCCCATGACTAAAAGAACGTCTCTCCACGGGATGTGGTCGTCGAGGTTCGCCTTCATCCTGGCGGTGGCCGGATCGGCCGTGGGCCTTGGGAATATCTGGAAGTTCCCTTACATGGCCGGTCAGAACGGCGGCGGAGCCTTCGTGCTTTTCTACCTGCTCTGCGTCGCGGCGGTGGGGCTGCCGATCATGGTTTCAGAAATTATGATCGGCCGACGCGGCCGCAGGAATCCAATCGCCACGATGCGCATAGTGGGCGAGGAGGAGGGTAGCCGGCCATCCTGGGGGCTTGTCGGTGTCATGGGCATCATGGCGGGTTTCCTGATCCTTTCCTTCTACAGCGTGATTGCCGGATGGGCCCTCGCGTACTTTATTTTCAGCATCGGCGGCAAGTTCCAGGCCGCGACGCCGGAGTCCATCGGCCAGTTGTTCGGAGGATTGCTCGGCAACTGGAAAGCGGTGGCGGTGTGGCACACGATCTTCATGGCTCTGACCATCGCCATCGTGGCTCGCGGCGTTGAGAGAGGTCTGGAGCGGTTCGTGAGGGTAGCCATGCCCGGTCTGCTCATTCTGCTGCTGGTGCTTCTTGTTTACTCTATCGTGGCCGCGGACTTCGCCCGGGGCTGGAGCTTCCTTTTCCGACCCAATTTTGGAGCCCTCACGCCGCAGGCCATGCTCGAGGCCATGGGTCAGGCATTCTTTACGCTGAGCGTGGGTATGGGCGCCATCATGGCCTACGGGGCCTATCTGCCGGAAGGTACGTCGATCCTGCGGACATCGGTTTGGGTCGTGGTCGCGGATACGTCGATCGCCCTGCTTGCCGGGCTCATCATTTTTCCGATTGTTTTTGCCAACGGTCTGGATCCCGCTTCCGGCCCGGGGCTGATCTTCGAGACCCTGCCGCTGGCCTTCGGAAACATGCCCGGCGGAGTCTTCCTGGCGCCGATCTTCTTCGGCCTGCTCGTTTTCGCCGCGTGGACTTCCGCCATCGGGCTCCTGGAACCGGCGGTCGCCTGGAGCGTGGAAAGCCATGGCCGCAGCCGTCGAACGGCGGCGATGGTGATCGGCGTGATCATCTGGGCGATGGGGTTCCTGACGGTGTTTTCCTTCAACCTGCTGTCGGATTTTCGTTTCCTCGGCGGTACGCTGTTCGACAACATCGATCATCTGGCCAGCAATATTCTTCTGCCGCTGGGCGGGCTGTTTATTACGATTTTTGCGGGTTGGGTGATGTGCAAGAACTCGTCGTCGGAGGAACTGGGTATCGGCACCGGCCTGGCCTACGGCGCCTGGAGAATGCTGGCGCGCTGGCTGGCCCCGGCCGCGGTGCTGATCGTTTTTCTGCACGCCACCGGCCTGCTGGGCCGGATCGGCATGGTTTGATGCTATGAGAAGAGTACGCAGACAGGCCCTTGTTCCCTATCCGGCGAGCACCATGTATGCCCTGGTCAACGACGTGGCATCGTACCCGGAGTTTCTTCCCTGGTGTCGATCATCGGAAGTTCATGAGGAGCGAGAGGACTTCATGGAAGCCAGCCTCGAACTCGTCAAGGGAAGCTGGTCCGGGGTCTTCACGACCTCCAATCACCTGGTGCCCGGCAGGCGTATCGAGATCGGTCTGCGGGAAGGGCCATTCAGGCATCTGGAGGGCGTCTGGCTCTTCGAGAGTTTGTCGGATGCCGGCAGCGAAGTCTCTCTCCGCCTGGATTTCGAGTTTCGCAACGCGCTGGCGGGGCTGGTGGCCGGGCCTATCTTCGAAGACATCGCCAATTCCCTGGTGGACTCCTTCGTTCACCGGGCCCGAAAGATCTGTGACCTCTGACGATTTCCTGACTGTGGAAGTTGCCTACGCAACTCCGGAAAAGCAGCTGATCCTGAAGGTGGAGGTGCCAGCCGGCACCACTGCTGCCGAGGCGGTCCGCCTCTCCGGAATCGAGGAGCATTTCCCGGAAATCAGTGCCGACGGCAATCCTCTGGGAATCTTTGGCAGGAAGATCAAAGCCGGGCAGGAACTTAAGGCAGGTGATCGCGTGGAGATCTATCGCGCGCTGACTGCAGATCCGAAAGTGGTGCGTCGTGAGCTGGCCAAGCTCGGCAAGACCATGGGCAAGGCCCGAAAGAAGGATTAGCCTTCCGCGTTCTCGCTTTCTGCGCCCGGCGTCGTATCCAGGATCTTCTCGATGCGGACGGCTTCGTCACCCTCGAAGTAGACCACGAAGTGTCGCCGGTACACGTCGCCTGATCGGCCGACCTTCAGGTAATAGACATAGTCCCAACGATTGCTGTTGAAAAGGTCTTCGACCATGGGCGTTCCGAGGAGAAAGCGGACCTGGCTGCGGGTCATCCCTGGCTGCACCTGGTCCACGTCCTCGTCTTCCAGATAGTTGCCCTGCTGGATGTTGATCTTGTAGGGCTTGAGACTGAAGTTCCGAAGCCGCGCGCAGCCGGACAGGCTGCTCGACACGATGGCGAGAGCGACAGCAATCGTGAGAAGGCGATTCAGCATGTGGAATATCGGAACAGATTCTGGCCGCGGGACCCGAAGTTCGTAATAATAACAGGAAGCATTACCGTAAAAATCCCCCGCATCACGGAAACCAGTTAGTGAAAAACAAGGAACTGCGCAAAGTCGGATTGAAAGTGACCATACCCAGGATCAAGATCCTGGGCATCCTGGAATCCAATCCGAATCTGCATCTCACCGCCGAGGAGGTGTACCGGGCTCTTCTGGAATCCGGCGAGGACATTGGGTTGGCCACCGTTTATCGGGTACTGACACAGTTCGAGACTGCCGGACTCGTTAAGCGCCATAACTTCGAGGGTGGCAGTGCGGTCTTCGAACTGGATGACGGGGCGCACCACGATCATATTGTCTGCCTGGAATGCGGGCACGTGGAGGAATTCGTCGACGATGTCATCGAGAACCGGCAAAAGGCCATCGCCGACCAGCATGGCTACAAGATTACCGATCACTCCCTGATCATCTACGGTTCCTGTTCGCGGCACGAATGCCCCCACCGTAACGAAGAAGGCTAGACTTTCCCGGCCAGGGTCATCATTTCCCGGGCATGTCTCCGACTGGTGTCGGTGACTTTCACCCCGCCCAGCATCCTGGCCAGTTCCTCCACCTTTTCGTCGTCGCCAAGCGGGGTCAGCACAGTACGTGTGCGCCGACCGTCTGTGAGCTTGGTCACCCGGATATGCTGGTGGCTCTGGCTTGCGACCTGGGGAAGATGAGTCACGCACAGAACCTGGTGATGATCACCGAGCTCTCTCAGCCGCCGTCCGACAATCTCGGCGACACCGCCTCCGATACCCGCATCCACCTCGTCGAAAATCAGGCATGGCCGCCCGGATGCGCCTGTTGCGATGACCTGGACGGCGAGACTGATGCGGGACAGCTCACCGCCCGATGCGACTTTGGCGAGAGGTGCGGCCGGTTGTCCGGGATTCGCCGAAACGAGGAACTCCACCGAGTCCAGGCCGTGAGCGCTGAATCGTTCCGTGTCCGCGCGATTGACACGGACCTCGAACACCCCGCCGGGCATTCCCAGTTCATGCATGGCAGCGGTGATTTCGCCAGCCAGCTGCGCGGCTGCCTGCTTCCGGCAACTGCCGAGACGCTCGGCCGCTTGGCGATAACGGGACTCCGCTTCCGCCAGTTCCTCGCCGGCCGCGTCCAGCGTCACTCCCGTATTTTCCAACTCCTCCAGGTCTCGCCGCATGGTATCGAGCCTGGAAGCGAGCTGGTCCGGATCAACCCCGTGTTTTCTTGACAGATTCCGGATGCCGTTCAGGCGACCGGCGACGTACTCCTGGCGGCCCGGGTCCACCTCCAGGTCGCCGAGATATCGCCGAAGCTCATCCGCCGCCTCGGTTGCCTGGATTTCCGCTTCCTCCAGCAGACGGGCCGCGGACGCCAGGGAGGGATCGACGTCCACCACCGTCTCGAGGCCGCGCCGGGCGCGGGCGAGGGCCTGGTGGGCCGAGCCGTCTTCCGCCTCATATACAAGCTGACAGGCTTCGGCTGCGGCGGCCGCCAGACGTTCCACGTTGGCGAGCTTCTGAAATTCGGCTTCGAGCTTGGCCGCTTCGCCCGGCTGGAGATCAAGCGCTTCGAGCTCACGCACCTGATATCTCAGCAGCTCGAGGCGGTCGTCCCTGTTCTCGCAGGCGGCCTGGAGATCCGCCAGCCGTTGCCTGGCCGTCTGCCACCCGCCAAAGGCGGACCTGACGGCGTCGCATTGCTTTTCATGGCCACCGTAAATGTCCAGCAGCTGTCTCTGCACCGGGCGGCGAGTCAGCGTCTGATGCTCGTGCTGGCCATGAATTTCCACCAGCATTTCTCCCAGCGTCCGGAGCACCGGCAACGTCACGGAGCAGCCGTTCACATATGCCCTGGAGCGGCCCTCGCGGCTGATAAGCCGACGCACCACGCACTCGCCCTCGGCATCCATGTCCTGTTCCGCAAGCCAGCGGGCCACTGCCGGCATGTCGGATAGCTCGAATGCCGCGGTAATCTCGGCCCTGTCCGCGCCGTGCCGAACGGCAGAGGCATCCGCCCGGTCGCCGAGCACCAGCCCCAGGGCATCCACCAGGATTGACTTGCCGGCCCCTGTCTCGCCCGTGAGGACCGTCATGCCGGATTCGAGTTCCAGCTCGACCTCGTCGATGATGGCGTAATCCCGGACTCTTACCTGATGCAGCATGGCTCGGGATCAGTCCGTGGAGCGCGAGCCGCCATCCCGGCTGCCCCGGCCCCAGTGAAGTTTCGATCGAAGGATCCGGAAATAATCGTGATCGACCGGGTGGATCAGGCGGGTGGCCTGGGATGCCGGACGGATCTCCAGACGGCCGGAGGGCAGCAGAATGCCCAGCAGCCGTCCGTCACAGGTGACTTCCGGGTGCGTATCTCCGCGTTCAATGACGCGGATGTCGATTTCCGCGCTCGCCGGCACCACCAGGGGGCGATCGCTCAGGGTGTGAGGGCAGATGGGGACCATGGCGACGACGTCCATGGTGGGATGCATGATCGGTCCCCCTCCCGAGAGCGCATAGGCGGTAGACCCTGTCGGTGTCGCCACCACCAGGCCGTCCCCGGCGTGGGTGTTGACGTATCGGCCATCAATCCAGGTCTCGAAATCGATCATTCTTCCGGTATCGCGTTTCTGCAACACCACGTCGTTGAGGGCGAGTCCCGAGAGTCGCTCCTCCTGCCCGGTGATCCGTGCCTCGAGCATCAGCCGTCGTTCCTCGATGAAACGTCCGTGCAGGATCTCGTCCACGGATTCCAGCATCCCTTCGGTGCCCACGTCCGTGAGGAAACCCAATCGCCCCCGGTTGATGCCTAGCAGGGGTACGCCGGCTTCGGCCACGAGACCCGCCGCGTAAAGCATGGTGCCGTCGCCCCCTATGGCCACTATCAGGTCGGCCCGCGAGCAGATCTGGTCCACCGATACCGGCTGGATGCCGATGGGCTCCAGAGCCTCCGCGACTGACGGATCCGCAAGCACTTCCCGTTTGCGCCCGGCCAGGTGGGTAGCCAGGGATCGCAGGGACTCCGCAACGGTTTCGTCGTCGCGTTTCCCGGTAAGAGCGATAATGTCGAAACTGCGTGCCATATCTGGAGCCCCGTCCGTGACCGCATTTTGGCCGACGCCGTCGCAAAAGGACAGGGGCGCTTAGCGGATGGAGTATCGGCGAACAGGGAGGCCGGGCCCGTTTCGCGCTTGCTTGACACTCTTCGATGCGGCTTGCTAGCGTCCGGCAAGTCAACGGTGATCGATCAGCGATCATGTCCAATATGGAAAAACATTCCGGATACGAGGATCTGTCGGAGCGAGCCAGGCACCTGCTCAGGGTTCTGATCGGAAGGTATGTCCAGGATGGGCAGCCGGTCGGTTCGCGAACGCTTTCCCGGGAGTCGGGCCTGAACCTGTCGCCGGCCACGATCCGCAACGTCATGTCGGATCTGGAAGAAATGGGCTATATCGGTGCCCCTCATACCTCGGCGGGGAGGATTCCTACCACCAAGGGCTACCGATTCTTCGTCGACACGCTGGTGTCCTTCCGTACACCGTCCAGGGGGGAAGTGCGACAGCTGCAGAGCCAGCTCGAGGAAAGCGCCAATTCCGAGAATCGTCTGGTGGAGTCGGCCTCCACCGTATTATCGCGGCTGACCCATATGGCGGGTGTGGTCACTATTCCAAAACAGGCGCTCGGATCCCTGAAACAGATCGAGTTCCTGCCCCTGTCGGATCAGCGGGTGCTTGCTATTTTGGTGGTCAACGAATCGCAGGTGCAGAACCGGATTTTGTATGTGGAGCGTGCCTACTCGGCCGATGAGCTGAAGAAAGTATCGAATTACCTCAATCAGCAGTTCGCCGGTCATACGCTGATCAAGGTTCGAGAGAAGATCCTGACCGAGATGCGCCAGACCCGCGAGACCATGAACCGGATGATGGCTGACGCGATCAACATGGCCCAGGCCGTGTTCGAGGCTGCCGAACGGGAGGAGGGCGCCGGTTATTACCTGGCCGGCGAAACCAACCTTATGGATTTCGCGGAACTTTCGGACGTGGAGAAACTCAGGGAACTTTTCGAGGCGTTCAATCGCAAGCGCGATATTCTCCATCTCCTCGACAAGGCCATGGTATCGGCGGACCTGCAGATCTTTATCGGCGGCGAATCCGGGTATCAGATCCTCGACGACTGCAGCGTGGTGGTCTCGCCCTATTCGGTGGACGAGGACGTGGTCGGCGTCCTCGGCGTCATCGGGCCGACCCGGATGGCCTACGAGCGTGTGATCCCCATCGTCGACGTCACGGCGCGTCTGCTCGGTACGGCCTTGAAATCTCTCGATTAGCCCCCACATTCGCGGCAGAACGGCCGCACGACACTAATTTTTCTCTCCGGATCCTTGCCGGAGGGTTCGCTGGCATTGGAGAAACCACATGGACAAGCACGAGGAAGATACCGCCGTCACCACACCCGGGAGTGCCTCGAAGGAGGAGGTGACGGAGCCCGGGCCGGTCCCGTCCTCAACCGAAGATTTGCACGCTCGCCTGGAGGCTCTCGAAGCAGAGCTGGCGGCGGAGCGGGAGCAGCACCTCCGCGCGGTGGCGGAGCTGGAAAATGTCCGGCGTCGGGCGGCCCGGGAGGTCGAGAACGCTCATAAATACGGCATCGAGCGACTGGCCGGCGAGCTCCTCACCGTCAAGGACACCATGGAGATGGGTCTGCAGGCTGCAACCGACTCCGACTCGGGCTCGGCGATGGCGCAGGGTTTCCAGGCCACGCTGAAGCTTCTCGATCAATGCCTGGCCAAGTTCGGAATCAGCGAGGTGAACCCCGAGGACGAGCCGTTCGACCCCGAACTGCACGAGGCCATGGCGGCGCAGCCCTCCGAGAGCCACGAGCCGGGGACGGTGCTGATGGTCGTGCAGAAGGGATACAGGATTCACGACCGCCTGCTGCGACCGGCACGTGTGATCGTGGCGCGCGCGGCGGATGACGAGAACAGCCCTTGATATGAGTCGCCCGCAACCCCATTTCACAATAAGTCACAGTTTTCAGCCATTTGCGTAACACATTTCCTGGAGATCGAAAATCATGGGTAAGGTAATCGGAATCGACCTCGGCACGACCAACTCCTGCGTGGCCATCATGGAGGGCAAGGCGGCCAAGGTCATCGAAAACAGCGAGGGCGATCGCACGACGCCGTCGGTGGTGGCGTTCACCAAGGATGACGAAGTGCTGGTGGGACAGCCCGCCAAGCGTCAGGCTGTCACCAATCCCCAGAACACCCTTTTTGCCGTCAAGCGTCTCATCGGCCGTCGCTACAGCGATGAAGTGGTGGCACGCGACAAGGACATGGTGCCCTACAAGATCGTCGAGGCGGAAAACGGCGACGCCTGGGTGGAGGCCCACGGCAAGAAGATGGCGCCTCCCGAAATCTCGGCTCGGGTCCTGATGAAGATGAAAAAGACCGCAGAGGATTATCTGGGAGAAGAGGTCAGCGAAGCGGTCATCACGGTACCCGCCTATTTCAACGATTCCCAGCGGCAGGCGACCAAGGACGCCGGCAAGATCGCGGGCCTCGAAGTCAAGCGGATCATCAATGAGCCCACGGCTGCGGCGCTGGCCTATGGACTGGACAAGCAGCGTGGTGACCGGAAGGTGGCCGTGTACGATCTGGGCGGCGGAACTTTCGATATCTCCATCATCGAGATCGCGTCGGTGGACGGCGAGCACCAGTTCGAGGTTCTCGCGACCAACGGCGACACGTTCCTCGGCGGAGAGGATTTCGACCTCCGGATCATCGACTACCTGGTCAAGGAGTTCGAGAAGGAAAGCGGCATCGATATCCGCAAGGATCCTTTGGCCATGCAGCGCCTCAAGGAGGCCGCCGAGAAAGCCAAGATCGAGCTCTCCGCCGGTCAGCAAACCGAGGTCAACCTCCCGTACATCACGGCAGACGCGAGCGGCCCGAAGCATCTGAATATCAAGCTGACCCGGGCCAAGCTGGAATCCCTGGTGGAAGATCTGATCAAGCGGACGATCGAGCCCTGCCGTATCGCGCTGAAAGACGCCGGTCTTTCGGTCAATGACGTGGACGACGTCATCCTGGTGGGTGGCCAGACCCGCATGCCCAAGGTGCAGGAGGCGGTCAAGGATTTCTTTGGCAAGGATCCGCGCAAGGACGTCAACCCGGACGAGGCAGTCGCGATCGGAGCGGCGGTCCAGGCCGGCGTTCTCGCCGGAGACGTCAAGGATGTCCTGCTGCTGGATGTCACGCCGCTTTCCCTGGGGATCGAGACCCTCGGCGGCGTAATGACCAAGCTGATCGACAAGAACACCACCATTCCCACGAAGGCTCAGCAGGTGTTCTCGACCGCAGAGGACAATCAGACTGCGGTCACCATCCATGTGCTCCAGGGCGAGCGGGAACGCGCGCTGGACAACAAGTCTCTGGGTCGATTCGACCTGGCGGATATTCCGCCGGCGCCCCGTGGGATTCCGCAGGTGGAGGTGACTTTCGACATCGACGCCAACGGAATTCTCAATGTCTCGGCGAAGGACAAGGCGACCGGCAAGGAGCAGAACATCGTCATCAAGGCCTCCAGCGGTCTGAGCGATGACGAGATCGATCGTATGGTCAAGGATGCGGAAGCCCATGCGGCAGAGGACAAGAAGTTCCGCGAAACCGTCGAGGCGAGAAACCAGGCGGAAGCTCTGATCCACGCCACCGAGAAGTCGCTGGAGGAACTCGGCGAGAAGGTTCAGGCGGAAGAGAGGGCCAAGATCGAGTCGGCCATTTCGGATCTGAAGGAAGCCGTCAAGAGCGATGACAAGGCAGCTATCGAAACCAAGTCCCGCGTTCTTGCCGAGGCGTCCGCGAGTCTTGCTCAGCGTGTCTATGCGGAGCAGGCCGCCGAAGGCAAAGCCGAGGAGCCGGCCGCCAGCGCCGGTGGCGGACAGCGCGAGGATGTCGTGGACGCTGAATTCGAAGAGGTCAAGGAAGACAAGTAATCACGACAAAGGTGGAGGCGCCGGTCGGCGCCGGCGTCTCCATTTCGCCGCCTCCGGGCCAACCATGCATCACGACCACGTCGAGGATCGATGCTCATGTCAAAACGGGACTATTACGAGATCCTCGGCGTTGCCAGGAACGCGACGGAAACGGAACTCAAGAAGTCTTACAGGCGGCTGGCCATGAAATATCACCCGGACCGGAACCCGGGTGACGATCAGGCCGAAGCGAGGTTCAAGGAGGCCAAGGAAGCCTACGAGATCCTGGGCGATCCTCGCAAACGGGCAGCCTACGACCAGTTCGGGCACGCCGGAGTGGACCACGCGGCCGGTGGCGGCGGCTTCAGCGCGGCCGACGCTTTCGGCGACATTTTCGGCGACGTGTTCGGGGACATTTTCGGGGGCGGTCGAAGCAGAGGCCGGTCACGGGTGTTTCGCGGCGCGGACCTGCGCTACGAGCTGGAGCTGGAACTGGAGCAGGCGGCTTTCGGCGACGAGGTCACCATTCGGGCGCCGGTGATGGCCGAATGCGGTGAGTGCGGTGGCAGCGGCGCTGAAAAGGACAGCGGCCCCACCACGTGCGAGACCTGCGGCGGCAGCGGCACCGTACGCATGCAGCAGGGATTCTTCTCGATTCAGCAGACCTGCCCCCGGTGTCGCGGTGCCGGTACCATCATTTCGAATCCCTGCCGGGTTTGCCACGGAGAGGGCCGCGTCCGTGAGATGAAGACCCTGTCGGTCAAGATTCCGCCGGGAGTGGATTCCGGCGATAGAATCCGTCTGGCCGGCGAGGGTGAGGTGGGGCGCAACGGAGGACCGCCCGGCGATCTTTACGTTGAGATCAACGTTCGGCCCCACCCGATTTTCGAACGCCAGGGCGCGGATCTCGCCTGCGAGATTCCGGTCAGTTTTTCCACTCTGGTGCTTGGCGGCTCGGTGGACGTGCCGACACTGGACGGCGAGGTATCCCTCAAGATCCCCGAAGAAAGCCAGACCGGGCGGGTGTTTCGGCTTCGAGGCAAAGGCGTGAAACCCGTCCGGGGAGGGATGACAGGCGATCTGATGGTCAGGGTGACGGCGGAAACGCCGGTCAAGCTCAACAAGCAGCAGAGAGAACTGCTCCGCAAGTTCGAGGACTCGCTGCAGTCAAGTTCGGTCAGCCACAGTCCGCGGGAGCACTCGTGGCTGGACGGGGTCAAAGCGTTTTTCGAGAAACTGGGGTCCGCGGCTCGGGACTGATTCGGGGGGATCGGGATGCTCAATCTTGCCATTATCGGAGCCACGGGCCGGATGGGTCTGGCGGTTGCCAAAGCAGCGCTGGACGAACCGGATCTGAAGCTGTCCGGTGGCCTGGTGTCTCCGGACAGTCCGGCAGCCGGGCGGGACCTGGCCGAGGTGGCCGGTCGCAGGTCGATCGGAATCCCTGTGTCGGCCGACCCGGAAGTGGCGTTCGACAACGCGGACGTGGCCGTCGACTTTTCTCTTCCCGGAGCCACAGATGGAGTGCTTGCGGCCTGCGTGGCGCGCCGATTGCCGTTGGTGCTTGGCACAACGGGCCTGACAGAGGGGCAAAGATCGGCCCTCAAGTACGCCGCCACTCAGATCCCGGTGGTGTACGGCGCCAATATGAGCGTCGGACTCAATCTCTTGCGGCGTCTCACCCGAATCGCGGCGGAAGTGCTGGGGGAGGATTTCGACGCGGAAATACTGGACATCCATCACCGGTTCAAGCGGGACGCTCCGTCCGGCTCGGCCCTGGAACTGGGGGCTGCGGTCGTGGAAGGCCGCGGTTCCGACGGGGCAGCGGAAATCGGTCGCCGGCCCGGCGACGGACCCCGGGAACTCGGTGCCGTGGGCTACGCTTCGCTGCGGGCTGGGGATGTGGTGGGCGAGCACACGGTATTCCTCGCAGGCCCGGGCGAGCGCCTCGAACTCGTTCACCGGGTCACGGACCGTGCAGCCTTCGCTCTGGGTGCGCTGCGGGCCGCGAGATGGGTCGCGGCACAGAAGCCCGGGCTCTTCTCTCTGGACGATGTTCTCTGGAATGGCGGGTAGTCCGCATAGACACTCCCGTCCGCCGTCAGTAAAATTGCAGGGATTCCGAAGGCCGGGTTAATCAAGCGGGACGGGACCGTCAAACGGACCCTCCCGCTTCGCACATCCGGGAAACGGCTCGGGGAATAATCGATCTTGGGGGTGGATGTGGTCGCACCGGCGGTGCTGGCTCTGGAGGACGGCACAGTCTTCCAGGGCGAATCGGTAGGAGCGGACGGTTGCTCCGTCGGGGAAGTCGTTTTCAATACCGCCATGTCGGGTTACCAGGAGATCCTCACGGATCCCTCCTACTGCCGGCAGCTTGTCACCCTGACCTATCCCCATATCGGCAATACCGGCGTGACGCCGGAGGACAACGAGTCAGACGGGGTGTATGCGGCAGGCCTGATCATCCGGGACCTCCCCCTTCTCCACAGCAACTGGCGGGCAAGGGAATCGCTTCCCGCTTTTCTTGAACGAGAGAATGTTGTTGCCATCGCCGGCATCGATACACGGCGTTTGACACGGATCATCCGCGAAAAAGGCGCCCAGTCCGGATGTCTCATGACGGGCACCCGCGAGGCCGACCGCGCCCTGAAGGAGGCCCGGGCATTCCCGGGGCTCAAGGGAATGGATCTGGCCAAAGACGTGACCACAAAGACGTCCTACGACTGGGAGGACTCCGTCTGGCAGCATCCCCAGGAAGAGGCGCAGTCCCAATCCGGAGCAGGTCATCGGGTGGTGGCTTACGACTTCGGGATCAAGCGCAATATTCTGCGGCTTCTTGTCGCCCATGGCTGCCGGGTCACCGTAATACCGGCGAACACGCCATACGAAGACGCTCTCGCCCTGGAACCGGATGGTGTATTTCTGTCCAACGGTCCCGGGGATCCGGAACCCTGCGACTATGCCATCGAGGCGACCCGATCATTCCTCGGTGACAGGATTCCGCTGTTCGGTATCTGTCTCGGCCACCAGATTTTGGGTCTGGCGGCGGGCGGACGGACGGTCAAAATGAAGTTCGGCCATCACGGCGCCAATCACCCCGTCCAGGAGCTGGAGAGCGGACGGGTGTTGATCAGCAGTCAGAATCACGGGTTTGCCGTAGACGAGGCGTCTCTTCCCGAGAACGTGAGAGCCACGCACAGGTCCCTGTTCGATGGCTCTCTGCAAGGGATCGAACTGACCGACCGTCCCGCGTTTTCTTTCCAGGGTCATCCGGAAGCCAGTCCGGGGCCCCACGATCTCTCGTCGCTGTTCCGTCGCTTCGTCACGGCAATGGAAGAATATAGTTAGAGATAAAACAGATAGCTATAGAAATTAATTAAAGTGATTTATATAGAAATCCACCGCCAGTTCGCGCCCGCGGGGCAGAATGCCTAAACGCACTGATATCGAAAGCGTACTGATTATCGGCGCCGGGCCGATCATCATCGGTCAGGCCTGTGAGTTCGATTATTCGGGCGCGCAGGCCTGCAAGGCGCTGCGGGAAGAGGGCTATCGGGTCATCCTGGTGAACTCCAACCCGGCGACCATCATGACGGATCCGGAAACCGCCGACGCTGTGTATATCGAGCCGGTGGACTGGCGGGCCTTGGCCCGGGTAATCGAGCGCGAACGACCCAATGCCCTTTTGCCGACCATGGGCGGTCAGACGGCACTCAACTGCGCTCTGGATCTCGTGCGGGAGGGTATCACCGAGAAATACGGGGTCGAACTCATCGGCGCTTCCCGGGATGCCATCGATACTGCCGAGGACAGGGATCTGTTCCGCAGAGCCATGCAGGAGATCGGCCTGGATGTGCCGCGGTCTGCCGTCGCTCACACCATGGAGGAGGCCTACGCTATCCAGTCGGAGATAGGATTTCCCACCATTATCCGCCCCTCCTTCACCCTGGGCGGCACGGGCGGCGGCATCGCTTTCAACAAGGACGAATTCGATGCCAAGGTCGCTCATGGGCTGGATCTTTCTCCTACCACCGAGGTCTTGCTCGAGGAGTCCGTACTGGGCTGGAAGGAATTTGAGATGGAGGTGGTCCGGGACAGCCGGGACAACTGCATCATTGTTTGTTCTATCGAGAATCTGGACCCCATGGGCGTCCATACCGGGGATTCGATAACCGTCGCCCCCTCGCAGACTCTGACCGACAAGGAGTATCAGCGGATGCGGGACGCGTCTATCGCGGTCCTCAGGCGGATCGGAGTGGACACGGGCGGGTCGAATGTGCAATTCGCCATCAGTCCCGATGATGGCCGGATGGTGGTCATCGAGATGAATCCCCGGGTCTCCCGTTCATCCGCGCTGGCCTCGAAGGCGACCGGGTTCCCTATCGCGAAAATCGCGGCCAAGCTGGCGGTGGGTTACACGCTGGACGAGCTTAGAAACGAAATCACCGGCGGCGCCACACCGGCGTCTTTCGAGCCTACCATCGACTACGTTGTCACCAAGGTTCCGCGTTTCACTTTCGAGAAATTCCCGGACGCGGACGCGCAGCTGACCACCCAGATGAAATCCGTCGGCGAGGTGATGGCTATCGGCCGGACGTTCCAGGAGTCGCTGCAAAAGGCGCTCCGTGGCCTGGAAACCGATAACGACGGCCTCAATGAGCGTTTCACCAGGGCATTCGATGACGAAGGGCAGGCGGAACTCGAGCAGGAACTGGCCGTTCCCGGAGCCAACCGGCTCTGGTATATCGCCGACGCATTCCGTCAGGGCCTTTCTCTGGAGGAGATCTACCAGCTCAGTCGGGTAGATCCCTGGTTCCTCGCCCAGATCCGGGATCTCGTGGAGGAAGAACGGGAGCTGACAACGGAGGGGGCGTCGGCCCTGACGAAAGACAGCTTACGGAGACTCAAGCGCAAGGGGTTTTCGGACTCCCGCCTCGCTACGCTGGTGGGGCTGCCGGAGGAGGACGTCCGGAGGCGGCGACTGGAGGCGGGCATCAGGCCCGTGTTCAAGCGCGTGGACACCTGCGCGGCGGAGTTCGCCACGACCACCGCATACATGTATTCGACTTACGAAGAAGAATGCGAGGCGGACCCGTCTGATCGTCGGAAGATCATGATCCTGGGCGGCGGTCCGAATCGGATCGGTCAGGGAATCGAGTTCGACTACTGTTGCGTGCATGCCGCTCTTGCCCTGAGAGAGGCGGGTTACGAAACCATCATGGTCAACTGTAATCCGGAGACGGTCAGCACGGATTACGACACCTCGGATCGCCTGTATTTCGAGCCGCTGACGTTCGAAGACGTCATGACCGTTATCGACCTGGAACGACCCGAGGGCGTGATTGTGCAGTATGGCGGCCAGACGCCGCTCAAGCTGGCACGGGACCTGGAGGCGGCCGGTGCCCCGATCATCGGCACATCTCCTGATTCCATAGACCTTGCGGAGGACAGGGAGCGATTCCAGAAGCTCGTGGAGGATCTGGATCTCCTTCAGCCGCCCAACCGCACCGCCCGAAGTACCGAAAATGCAGTTCGGATGGCGGAGGAGGTGGGTTACCCGCTGGTCGTCCGCCCATCGTATGTTCTGGGCGGCCGGGCAATGGAGGTGGTCTTCAACGAGGAGGAGCTTCGCGCCTACATGGACGAGGCGGTCAGCGTGTCCAACAAGAGTCCCGTGCTGCTCGACCGGTTCCTGGACATGGCCGTCGAAGTGGACGTGGACGCGGTCTGCGACGGCGAAGCGGTACTGATCGGCGGGATTATGGAACATATCGAGCAGGCAGGAGTGCACTCCGGTGATTCCGGCTGCTCGCTGCCCCCGAATACGCTGGATCCATCGATTCAGGAACAGCTCGGAGATCAGGTGAGGAGGCTGGCTCGCGGACTGAACGTGATCGGTCTCATGAATACCCAGTTCGCTATTCAGAACAGACGAATCTACCTTCTGGAAGTCAACCCGAGAGCATCCCGGACGGTGCCCTTCGTCTCCAAGGCCACCGGGCGCCCGCTCGCGAAAATCGCGGCCCTTTGCATGGCTGGCAGGACCCTGGCGGAACAGGGCGTAGCCGGCAGCGTGAAACCCGATTATTTCTCCGTCAAGGCATCGGTGTTTCCGTTCGCCAAGTTCCTGGGCGCGGACCCGATTCTCGGCCCGGAAATGAAATCCACCGGCGAGGTGATGGGCACGGGCCGGTTTTTCGGCGAAGCCTACGCCAAGGCGCAACTCGCCGCTGGCATCGTGTTGCCCACCAGCGGTACGGCTTTCCTGAGCGTGAGGGATCGCGACAAGCCGGAGGCGATCATGCTGGCCAAGATCCTGGTCGATCGTGGCTTCGAGATCGTGGCTACCGAGGGCACCTGTCTGGCGCTGCAGGAAGCCGGCGTGCCGGCCCACCGGGTGAACAAGGTTCGGGAAGGACGGCCCCACGTGGTCGATATGATCAAGAACGACGAGATCAGCCTTATCGTGAATACTACAGAAGGTCGACAGGCGATCAGGGAATCCCACTCCATCCGCCGCGAAGCCGTTTTTCGGAAAGTGACCTACTACACGACGATCGCCGCCGCCAAGGCGACCTGCGTCGCTCTCGAATATCTGGATGCTGCCGACGTGAACAGGCTCCAGGATCTCCATGAGGAGCTGCATTCGTGAGCAAGGTGCCGCTCACAGCGCGGGGCGCGGCGCTGCTTCGCGACGAGTTAAAGAAACTCAAGAGTGTGGACCGCCCGCGGGTCGTCCGCGCCATCGCGGAAGCCCGGGCCCACGGCGATCTGCGGGAGAACGCCGAGTATCACGCTGCCAAGGAGCAACAGGGATTCATCGAAGCGCGGATCAGGGAAATCGAGTCCAAACTGTCCCACGCTCAGATTATCGATGTGAGCAAGGTCGATGCCCGGGGACGCGTGGTGTTCGGCTCGACCGTCTTGCTTCATGACCACGACTCGGATGCTGAGATTACTTACCAGATCGTCGGCGAGGACGAAGCCGACATCCGCGAAGGCCGCGTTTCTTTCACGTCTCCCGTCGCGCGGGCGCTGATCGGGCGCCGGCAAGGCGAGGACGTTACAGTGCGCACACCGGCGGGAGAGCGGGACTACGAGATCCTCGAGGTGCGCTACGAATGAGGATCGGCGAGCGCCTGATCCAGACCCTCTGGGTAGGCGCCATCTGGACGACAGGCTACATCGTTGCCCCGTCGCTGTTCGAGCACCTCGACGATAGGGCCACCGCCGGTCGCGTTGCCGGCGAACTCTTCACGATCGTCACGTGGCTGAGCATGATCTGCGGCGCGTTGCTGCTGGTGGCCATGGTTCGGCTGAAGGGTGGCCGACAGAAACGCCTGAGGGCAGTACTTATCGTATCCATCATGTTTCTGTTGGCGCTAGGGGAATGGCTGGTCAGGCCAATGATGGAAGCTGCGAGGCTGCCGGACGGTACTCCCGGCGAGGGTTTCGCGGCTCTCCACGGCGTCTCTGCGGTGCTATACCTGTTGGCGAGCCTGGCCTGCGTCTTCCTGGTGGCAGCCCGGATACCGAGCGTCACCGCGGCGGCAGACGAATAGACGGTGATTCCGGGTCCGGACGATACAGCAGCGCCATATGCCCGATTTGCTGCACAAGCTCGGAGCCCGTGGCCTCGCACAGGCTGTCGATGATTTCCCGCCGTGAGGAACGCTCGCCGGACCTGACCTTGATCTTCACCAGCTCGTGGTGCGCGAGGCTGCCGTCGAGTTCGGCGGTGACCGCCGGTGTCACTCCGGCGCTCCCCACGGTCACGATGGGCTTTAAACTGTGACCGAGACTACGGAGAAATTTCTTCTGGGCCGGGCTTAGAGACATGGCATCGAGCCGATTACCGAGCGACGGCGAATCTTATCACGCCGCCGGGCTGCAGACGGGAGCATAAACACGCAGATGGCACGCCGCAGCAAAAGCAGCAGGCGATGGGTTTCCGAGCACGAATCCGACGAGTTCGTCCGCAGGGCCCGGCAGGAGGGCTGGCGGTCCCGCGCCGTGTTCAAGCTTGAGGAAATCCAGCGCAAGGACCACATTCTGCGTCCCGGCATGGTCGTCGTGGATCTGGGAGCGGCCCCCGGCGGCTGGAGCCAGTATGCGAGACATGTTATGGGCGACAGGGGCGAAGTGTTTGCCGTGGACATATTGCCCATGGATCCGGTGGCCGGCGTCACTTACATCCAGGGGGACTTTTGCGACGAAAAGGTTCTTGAGGAGCTGAAGGACGCCCTCGAGGGAAAAAACGTGGACCTTGTTTTGTCTGACATGGCCCCCAATATCAGCGGTATCACGGCGGTGGATCAGCCCCGGGCCATGTACCTGGCCGAACTGGCGCTTGATTTCGCCCGGAGCCACCTGGTGGCAGGGGGGGCGCTGGTGGCGAAGGTTTTTCAGGGAGAGGGATTTCAGGAGTTTATTCGCGAGCTCCGGGCGTCATTCGGCAGCGTGCGTATCCGCAAGCCCGCGGCCTCCAGGGCGCGCAGCAGGGAGGTCTACGCGGTAGCACGAAACTACCGCGTATAGTAGTGTCTAAACGATGAGATCCCGACTCGGTCGGGGCTTTGAGAGGAAAGAGCTTGAACGATCTTGCCAAGAACATCATTCTCTGGGTGGTAATCGCCGTCGTTCTGTTGAGCGTCTTCAACAGCTTCGGAACGGGACCGAGAGCCATCCAGGCCGTTCCTTATTCCACCTTCCTCCAGGCCGTGGAGGATGGTCGCGTGTCCCGGGTAACCTTCGACGGTGACAAGATTACCGGCGAATACCGGGCCGGGGACCGTTTCACGACGTTCAGCCCGGAGTCCGACAACAAAGCCCTGATCGGCGATCTTCAGGAGAACGGGGTCGAGTTCGAGGCGCGACCGCCGGAGCGCCAGTCGTTCCTGATGCAGCTGTTTATTTCCTCCTTCCCGATTCTGCTCCTGATTGCGGTGTGGATTTATTTCATGCGTCAGATGCAGGGCGGAGCAGGTGGCCGCGGGGCCATGTCTTTCGGCAAAAGCCGGGCGCGCCTGCTGGGTGAAGACCAGGTCAACGTGACGTTCGCGGACGTGGCCGGCGTGGAAGAGGCCAAGGAAGAGGTCGTCGAAATCGTCGATTTCCTCAAGGATCCGGCGAAGTTCCAGCGTCTGGGCGGCAAGATTCCGCGCGGTGTGCTGATGGTCGGTTCGCCGGGGACGGGCAAGACCCTTCTCGCCCGGGCCATTGCGGGCGAGGCCAAGGTGCCGTTCTTCACCATTTCGGGTTCCGATTTTGTCGAAATGTTCGTCGGCGTCGGCGCCTCCCGGGTCCGCGACATGTTCGAGCAGGCCAAGAAGCACGCCCCGTGCATTATTTTCATTGACGAAATCGATGCCGTGGGCCGTCATCGTGGCGCCGGACTTGGCGGCGGGCACGACGAACGGGAACAGACCCTCAACCAGCTTCTGGTCGAGATGGACGGGTTCGAGGGCAATGAGGGCGTGATCGTTATCGCCGCCACGAACCGCCCCGACGTCCTCGACCCGGCTCTGCTGAGACCGGGCCGCTTCGATCGCCAGGTCGTGGTGCCTCTGCCGGACGTTCGCGGCCGGGAGCAGATCCTGCGCGTGCACATGCGCAAGGTGCCCCTCGGCGACGACGTCAAGCCGTCCATCATCGCCCGGGGCACGCCCGGATTTTCCGGCGCCGACCTGGCCAACCTGGTCAACGAGGCGGCGCTGTTCGCCGCGCGGGCCAATCGTCGGACCGTCACGATGGACGAGTTCGAGAAGGCCAAAGACAAGATCATGATGGGATCGGAGCGTCGCTCCATGGTCATGAGCGACGAGGAGCGGAAGCTGACTGCCTATCACGAGGCGGGACACGCCATCGTCGGCCTGTCCGTGCCGGAGCACGATCCGGTCTACAAGGTCACCATCATCCCTCGCGGCCGGGCTCTGGGCGTGACCATGTTCCTGCCGGAGCAGGACCGCTACAGCCTCAGCAAGCGTCGGCTCCGCAGCCAGATTGCCAGCCTGTTCGGCGGTCGTATCGCCGAAGAGATGATCTTCGGGTCCGACGCCGTGACCACGGGCGCCGCGAACGACATCGAGCGCGCGACTGATATCGCCCGGAGCATGGTCACCAAGTGGGGCCTGTCCGACAGGCTGGGGCCGCTGGCCTACAGTGAGGACGATGGCGAAATCTTCCTCGGAAGGTCCGTTACGAAGCACAAACACATGTCCGACGTAACGGCCCATGCCATTGACGAGGAAATCCGGGCGCTGGTGGACACCGAGTATCAGCGGGCCGAAACCATCCTCAAAGAGAACGAGGACGAGCTGCACGTCATGGCAGACGCCCTGATCCGTTACGAAACGATCGATGAGAATCAGATCAAGGACATCATGGAGGGCCGGGAGCCCCGGCCTCCGAGCGACTGGGACGAGAGCGGTTCGGCGCCGGCCGAGGCCGGTCCTCCCAAGACCGACAAGGGCAAGGACGCCGACTCGCCTATCGGGGGGCCCGCCAGCCAGCATTAGTTTTTGCCACGCAGGATGAAACCAAGCCGGCGGTCGATTTTCGGCCGCCGGCTTTGCTGTATCATGCGCGGCGGTTTTTTCCATCGCGCTGCTGTATGAGGCTCCTATTCCCCACTCGAACTCTGGACCTGGCCGACCCTGTGGCCATGGGCATCGTCAACGTCACGCCGGATTCGTTTTCCGACGGCGGCCAGTTCTCCGGGACGGAAGCGGCGGTCTCCCACGGACTGCGGCTGGCAGAGGAGGGCGCGTCCATCCTGGACGTGGGCGGGGAGTCCACCCGTCCGGGAGCCGTGCCGGTCTCGGCGCAGGACGAGATCGGCCGGGTCGTTCCCGTGATCCGCAAGCTCGCGGAATCGGTGCCGGTTCCGGTGTCGGTGGACACCAGCAAGCCTGAAGTGATCGAAGCGGCGATCGCGGCCGGCGCCTCCATGGTGAATGATGTCCGCGCCCTCAGGGCGGACGGCGCCTTGCAGGCAGCTGCCGCGGCCGCGGTCCCCGTCTGTCTGATGCACATGCAGGGGGAGCCGGGAACCATGCAGACCTCGCCGACGTACCGTAACGTCGTGGAGGACGTGTTCGCGTTTCTGGCGGAAAGAATGGAGGCCTGCCTGGCGGCCGGCATCGGCGAGGAGCGCATCGTCCTGGATCCGGGGTTCGGATTTGGCAAGACCCTGGAGCATAATCTCGTCCTGATGCGCGGACTCGGGCGACTGCTGGATCTCGGCAGGCCCCTGTTAGTGGGCGTCTCCCGCAAGTCGATGATCGGGACGATGCTGGACAGGCCGGTGGACAAAAGGCTCTGGGGCAGTCTGGCGCTGGCCGTGATGGCGGCCGAGCGAGGAGCGAGGATTTTGCGGGTGCACGATGTGGCGCCCACCGTGGATGTATTGAAAATCGCGGCGGCTGTGGGATCCGGCCGCCGGACCTGAAGGGAAGACTCGAGTATGGGAAAGTATTTCGGCACCGATGGAGTGCGCGGCCAGGTGGGGCAGTCGCCCATGACTGTCGAGTTCACGCTGCGGCTGGCGAGCGCCGCGGCACGCGTGCTGGCGCCGGACGGCGGGACGGTCCTGATTGGCAAAGACACCAGGGTGTCCGGCTATATGTTCGAGTCAGCCCTCGAGGCAGGCTTTACCGCCGCCGGCGTCGACGTGCTCCTGGCCGGTCCCCTGCCAACACCGGGCATCGCTTTCCTGTGCCGGAGATTGCACGCCGACTTCGGAATCGTGATCAGCGCTTCCCATAATCCGTATTTCGATAACGGCATCAAATTCTTCGACCACCACGGCAACAAACTTTCAGACGAACTCGAGGCGGCCATCGAGTCGTTGCTGGAGGAACCGCCCGTGACCCGGCCCTCCGAAGAGCTTGGGCACGCCAAGCGTCTGGACAATGCGCGAACGGACTATGAGTTCTTCTGTCGGTCCACGGTGCCCCCGGAGGCGGATTTCTCGAAATTCAAGATAGTCGTGGACTGTTCTCATGGTGCGGCCTACAAGGTCGCTCCGCGGGTGATGGCGGAACTCGGGGCGGACATCATTCCCATCGGATGCTCGCCCAACGGCCGCAACATCAACCTTAACTGCGGATCCACCCGGCCGGAGCTGCTTCAGGCCACCGTTCGCGGGGTCGGTGCGGATGCGGGCATCGCCCTTGACGGGGACGGCGACCGCGTGGTCATGGTGGACGCCAACGGCGACATCGTCGACGGTGACCAGCTCATCCACATTCTGGCAGCGGCGGCCCATCGGGCCGGGAGCCTCCGGGGTCCGGTGGTGGGAACGATCATGAGCAACCTGGGACTGGAACGCAGTCTCGCGGACAAGGGAATCGAATTCCAGCGGGCCGCAGTGGGTGACCGTCATGTCCTGGCCATGCTGAAAGCCAGCGGCGGCCATATCGGCGGAGAGACCTCGGGCCACGTCATCGACCTGGCGAAAACCACCACCGGGGACGGCCTCGTCACCGCCCTGCAGGTTCTCGCGGTGATGGAATCCAGCGGTCAGCCGCTGGCTGAGCTGGCAGGCGCCATGCCCCGATTCCCGCAGACTCTGATCAACGTCCATACCAGTCGGCCCTTCGACGAGCGTGCCGGGGGTATCGCGGCAACGGTCGAGGCCGTGCAGGGGAAATTCGGCGAGCGTGGCCGAATCGTTCTGCGGCCGTCTGGCACCGAGCCCGTCGTGCGGGTCATGGTCGAGGGGGAAGACGCCGACGAGGTTGCGGCTGCCGCGGAGCAGATAGCGGAAGCCGTGCGGACTGCTCTTGCCGAGGATTGAACCGGAATGCCCGCGTGACTACCATTGCGCGCGCTCGAAAAAGGGGACGACATGAGAGAAAAACTGGTCGCAGGAAACTGGAAGATGCACGGCTCGCGGGAGCAGACCGCGACCCTGATAAAGGGTCTCGCAGCGGCTCTCGCCGAGGGACCCAGCGCGGAGGTCGCCGTCTGCCCGCCGTTCGTCTATCTCGTAGACGCGGCGGCGGCTCTCAAGGGGACCGGGATCCGGCTGGGCGCCCAGAATCTTGCGGTCGAGGAGGGCGGCGCCTATACCGGCGAGGTTGCCGGGGCGATGCTGCGGGACGTGGGCTGCCATTACGCCATCGTGGGGCATTCGGAACGCCGCAGTCTGTATGGAGAAACTGACGAGCTGGTGGCTGCCAAGTACCGGGCGGCCCAGCGCGACGGTCTGGTTCCCATTCTGTGTGTCGGCGAGACGCTCGAGGAGAGGGAGGAAGGCGTGACTGAACGCGTCGTGGAGCGCCAGCTGCTGGCGGTGCTTGGTCAGGCCGGCATCGGGTCTTTTTCCGATGCGGTTGTGGCCTACGAGCCGGTGTGGGCCATCGGAACCGGACGGACCGCCACGCCCGAGCAGGCCCAGGAAGTTCACGCCCTGATCCGTGGGATCCTCGCTTCTGATGATGATACAATTGGAAATTCGGTCAGGATCCTCTATGGGGGCAGCGTCAAGCCCTCGAACGCAGAGGACCTGTTTTCCATGCCGGACGTTGACGGAGGTCTCGTCGGTGGCGCTTCGCTGGATGCGGAGGGCTTTGCCGATATATGCCGTGCGGGCGGCTGAAAAGCGGAACAATCATGAATCTGACGACCATTATTACGATTTTTCACGTTCTGCTGGCTTCGAGCCTGATCGCCATCGTTCTGCTGCAGCGGGGCAAGGGTGCGGAAGCCGGCGCGGCGTTCGGGGCCGGAGCTTCCGGAACCGTTTTCGGGTCACGCGGTTCCTCGTCCTTTCTCAGCCGGACGACCGCCGTCCTCGCAACCCTCTTTTTCGTGACCAGCCTGACGCTGGCCTATCTGGCCGGCCAGCGCGAAGGTCCGGTCAGTGTCCTCGAGTCTTCTGCGGTGACCAGTGACGGCGGCGGGGAAGCCCCGGAGCTTCTGCTGCCGGAATCGGACGGCGACCTGCCGGCCCTGCCGGGTGAGGATGCGGAGGGTGCTGGAGCAGGTGACGGAACCAGGTAAGCCCCGGGTGGCCATTGCGGGGCGCGCGTTACAAGCCGATGTGGTGGAATTGGTAGACACGCTGTCTTGAGGGGGCAGTGGCGAAAGCCGTGCCGGTTCGAGTCCGGCCATCGGCACCATGATCATCAGGGCCCGATCTTTCCCAGGAAGTGATCGGGCCGTCAGGCCCGGTCGGTTTTGTCCGGACGGGCCCGTCCGCTGGCAGATCAAAAGACGGGAAAATTGATGCTCGAGAATTACCTGCCGATCCTGATCTTCCTCGCCATAGCCGCCGTTATCGGGCTCGCTCTCGTAAGCCTTGGATTCGTGTTCGGGCCCCGGCGTCCCGACTCCGAAAAGCTCTCTCCGTACGAATGCGGTTTTGAGGCCTTCGAGGACTCGCGCATGAAATTTGACGTGAGGTACTACCTGGTCGCGATTCTTTTCATCATTTTTGATCTCGAGATCGCCTTTCTTTTCCCGTGGGCAGTCTCCCTGGACCACATCGGCATCTTCGGGCTCGTTGCGATGGCCATCTTCCTGGCGATCCTCGTGGTCGGTTTCATTTACGAATGGAAGAAGGGAGCGCTGGAATGGGATTAGCCGCGGAAAACGCCGGTCCCGTGGCGCCGGGTGAGAAGTCCGAGCGTCCCGGGATCCTGACGACGTCTATCGACAATCTCGTCAACTGGGCGAGAACGGGCTCCATGTGGCCGATGACGTTCGGCCTCGCCTGCTGCGCTGTCGAAATGATGCACGCCGGCGCATCCCGTTACGACCTGGATAGATTTGGCGTGATTTTCAGGCCCAGCCCCCGCCAGTCCGACGTCATGATCGTGGCCGGCACCCTGGTCAACAAAATGGCCCCGGCGCTGCGCAAGGTCTATGACCAGATGGCCGAACCGCGCTGGGTCATCTCCATGGGGTCCTGCGCCAACGGCGGCGGCTACTACCATTACAGCTATTCCGTGGTTCGCGGCTGCGACAGGATCGTCCCGGTGGATGTCTACGTGCCCGGATGCCCTCCCACGGCGGAAGCGCTGCTCTACGGAATCCTTCAGCTCCAGAAGAAAATTCGACGGACCCACACCATCGCGCGTTGATGCGCATCATCCATGTCCCGAAGACTCGAGCAGCTCGAAACCCTCACAAGAGAAGCCCTGCAATCTGCGGCGGTCGGATTTTCGGTGGATCGTGGGGAGCTTACAGTCGAGGTGTCGCCCGATTCCCTGCTGGATTCCTGTTTCCGTCTCCGCGATACGGAGGGACTGCAGTTCGAAACGCTCGTGGACCTGTGCGGGGTGGACTATCTGGCCTACGGACGAAGCGAGTGGAAGACAGCGGACGCAACGGCCAGCGGGTTCAGCCGCAGCGTAAATCGATCGTCTGATGAGGTTTCGCCGGAAAGGCGATTTGCCGTTGTCTATCACCTTCTGTCGCTGACCCTCAATCACCGGATTCGGCTGAAAGTCTTCGCCCCGGCCGGGGAACCGCCGCTTGTGCCGTCGGTGATGGACATCTGGCCCGCCGCCAACTGGTACGAGCGGGAGGCTTTCGATCTTTTCGGAATCCTTTTCGACGGTCATCCCGACCTGCGTCGGCTGCTGACCGATTACGGATTTATCGGTCACCCCTTCCGCAAGGACTTTCCGCTGATCGGCAATGTGGAGGTCCGGTACGATCCGGATAAAGGCCGGGTCGTGTACGAGCCTGTTTCCATCGAGCCGCGGACACTCGTACCTCGCGTCATTCGCAAGGACAACCGTTACGAAGAGGCGCTCCACAGACACGGGGCCGGCGAGGCTGCCGATGGCTGAAATCCAGAATTTCACCATGAATTTCGGGCCCCAGCATCCTGCCGCCCACGGCGTGCTGCGACTGGTTCTCGAGATGGACGGCGAAGTGATCTCGAAAGCGGACCCGCATGTGGGACTGCTGCACCGGGCAACGGAGAAACTGGCCGAGAGCAAGCCGTTCAATCAGTCCATCGGTTACATGGATCGCCTGGACTATGTTTCGATGATGTGCAACGAGCACGGCTACGTGCTCGCCATCGAGAAACTTCTCGGCATCGAGCCCCCGCTGCGGGCCCGCTACATCCGCGTGATGTTCGACGAAATCACCCGGATTCTGAATCACCTCATGTGGCTGGGCGCACATGGCCTGGATATCGGGGCCATGACCATGTTTCTTTATTGCTTCCGCGAGCGAGAGGACCTGATGGACTGCTACGAGGCGGTGTCGGGTACGCGCATGCACGCGACTTATTACCGCCCCGGCGGCGTCTACCGGGATCTTCCCGAAGAAATGCCGAAGTACCAGGAGTCCCGTTTTCGCAGCAAGCAGGACATCGCCCGACTCAACGAGAGCCGTGAGGGGTCGCTGCTGGATTTTATCGAGGCGTTCACCGACAAATTTCCCGCATGCGTGGACGACTATGAGACCCTGCTGACGGACAACCGCATCTGGAAACAGAGAACCGTCAATATCGCTGTGGTTTCTCCGGACCGGGCCAAGGCCCTGGGTTTCACCGGCCCCATGCTCCGTGGATCGGGGGTGGCGTGGGATCTCCGGAAGAAGCAACCCTACGAGGTGTACGGGGATCTGGAGTTCGATATACCGGTGGGGGTGAACGGGGATTGCTACGACCGGTACCTCGTTCGCGTGGAGGAGCTACGGCAGTCCAACCGCATTATCCGCCAGTGCGTGAAGTGGCTGCGGGAGAACCCCGGCCCGGTCATGATCGAGGACCACAAGATTACCCCGCCCGGTCGACGGGACATGAAGGGCGACATGGAGTCCCTGATCCATCACTTCAAGCTCTACACGGAGGGCTACTGCGTGCCCGAGGGCGAGGCTTATGCTGCCGTGGAGCACCCGAAAGGCGAGTTCGGCGTTTACCTGGTCTCAGACGGGGCCAACAAGCCTTTCCGCGTGAAAATCCGCGCCCCGGGCTTTCCGCATATCGCGGCAATGGACGAGATGGTCCGGGGCCACATGCTTGCCGACGTGGTGGCGGTCATCGGCACCATGGATATCGTGTTCGGGGAGATCGATCGATGAGCGCCGCCCCATCTGCCGCTAACCCTGTTTTGTCAGAGCATGTGCGGGGAGAGCTGGACCGGTGGATCGGCCGGTTTCCGGAGGGACGGCAGCGATCTGCGATCATCGCCGGATTGCGGGCAGCCCAGCACGAGAATGACGGATTTCTGACCCGCGAGTTGATGGACGCGGTTGCCGCCTACCTGGATCTCCCGCCGATCCAGGTCTACGAAGTTGCCACCTTTTATTCCATGTTCGAGACCGAGGAAGTCGGCCGCCACTGTGTCTCGGTCTGCACCAACGTGTCCTGCATGCTCCGCGGTGCCGACGAGCTGGTTGCCCATATTGAGAAAAAGCTCGGGATCAGGATCGGCGAAAGCACTGCCGACGGCCGCATATTTCTCAAGCGTGAGGAGGAGTGCCTGGCGGCCTGCTGCGGCGCCCCCATGATGATGGTGGACCACGAATATTTCGAGAATCTGACGCCCGATCGGGTGGACGAAATCCTGGAAGGGCTGGAGTAGAGTCATGCAGCGCAACCTGGTTTGTTACGCGACCCTGGACCAGGAGGAGCCCTGGACCCTGGAGAGCTACCTCGGCAAGGGAGGCTATCGGGCCTGGCGCAACATCCTCGAGAACCGTACTCCTCCGGAGAAGATTATCGAGGACATCAAGGCGTCAGGACTCAGGGGGCGGGGCGGCGCCGGCTTCCCCACGGGCGTCAAATGGGGATTCATGCCCCGGACCGCGCCGGGCCAGAAATATGTCGTCTGCAACTCCGACGAGAGCGAACCGGGAACCTGCCACGATCGGGACATCCTGCGGTTCAATCCGCACTCGGTGATCGAGGGCATGGCGATCGGAGGATATGCCATGGGCGCCACGGTCGGATACAACTACATACGGGGTGAATTCATCGCCGAGCCGGTGCCCGTGTTCGAGTGCGCGGTGCAGGAAGCCTACGACGCCGGCTACCTGGGGAAAAATATCCTGGGATCCGGAGTGGATTTCGATCTTTACACATTTGTCGGCGCCGGCGCCTACATCTGTGGGGAGGAGACGGCGCTGCTGGAGTCCCTCGAGGGCAAGCAGGGCAAGCCGAGATTCAAGCCGCCTTTCCCGGCCAACTACGGGCTCTACGGCAAGCCAACCACCATCAACAACACGCAGACGTTTGCGTCCGTTCCCGCCATCATGCGGAACGGCCCGGCATGGTTCGCGGATCTTGGCGTCGAAGGTTCCGGCGGCACCGCGATCTTCTCGGTTTCAGGCCATGTCGAGACGCCCGGCAACTACGAGGTGGGCCTGGGAATCCCGTTTGCGGACCTTCTCGAGATGGCCGGGGGCGTATGGAAAGGCAGAAATCTCAAAGCGGTCATCCCCGGCGGTTCGTCAGCGAGGATTCTGCCGGCGGACGTCATCATGCAGACCAACATGGATTTCGAGTCTCTGAAAAAGGCGGGCTCGATGTTCGGATCCGGGGCCGTCATGGTGATGGACGAGACGACGTGCATGGTGAAGACGCTGGAGCGCATCACCCGCTTCTATTTTGCCGAGTCATGCGGCCAGTGCACGCCTTGCCGGGAGGGCACCGGCTGGATGAATCGCGTGGTCCGGAGAATCCTGGATGGCCGCGGTCGCTCAGAAGACCTCGCCATGCTGGATGACGTTTCCCGCAAGATCGAGGGCCACACGATTTGCGCCTTCGGCGATGCTGCCGCCTGGCCGGTGCAGAGTTTTATCGAGCATTTCCGCCACGAGTTCGAGTACATGATCCAGCACGAGGGTCGCAGCATCGTGGAAGGGGCCGGGGCCCGGGCGGCCTGAGGTTGATACGGCAGACAAATGACTGAAGACACAGTCAATATCGAGATCGACGGTCGGCCCTGCACGGCCCGCAAGGGCCAGATGATCATCGAGGCCTCCGATCAGCAGGATGTCTATATTCCAAGGTTTTGCTACCACCGCAAGTTGAGCATTGCCGCCAACTGCCGGATGTGTCTGGTGGAAGTCGAGAACGTGCCCAAGCCGCTGCCTGCCTGCGCCACGCCGGTATCAGAAGGTATGAAGGTGAAGACCCGGTCGCCCATGGCCATTGCCGCGCAGAAGGCGACCATGGAGTTTTTGCTCATCAATCATCCGCTGGATTGTCCCATCTGCGACCAGGGCGGCGAGTGCGAGCTTCAGGATCTCGCCATGGGCTTTGGCAGCGACGTGTCGCGATATACCGAGGGCAAGAGAGTGGTCCGGGACAAGGATCTCGGACCGCTGGTCTCGACCGACATGACTCGCTGCATTCACTGTACGCGATGCGTTCGTTTCGGCGAGGAGATCGCCGGACTCCAGGAGCTGGGCACGGTGGGCCGCGGCGAGCGCACGGAAATCGGCACTTACGTGGAACACAGCGTCCGACACGAGCTGTCGGGCAACATTATCGACCTGTGCCCCGTCGGCGCTCTCAACAGCAAACCGTTTCGCTACCGGGCGCGTTCCTGGGAGATGACCCAGCTCGAAACGGTATCACCCCATGACTGCGTGGGATCGAATCTTTTCGCGCACGTCCGTCGGGGACGCCTGATGCGCGTCGTGCCGCGACCCAACGACAAAATCAACGAGACCTGGATTTCGGACCGCGACCGGTTCAGTTACGAAGGTGTCTATTCTGACGACCGCCTCCTGCATCCCATGCTCAACGATGCCGGGGAGTGGCGGGAGACGGACTGGAGTACCGCGCTGGAAACCGCCGCGAACGGACTGAAAGCCGCCGTTAACGAGGCCGGCCCCTCCCGGCTGGGTGTTCTCGCCAGCCCGTCGGCGACCGCGGAGGAGCTTTTTCTCGCCTCGCGGATCGCGCGCGGGCTCGGGTCCGACAACGTGGATCACCGCCTCATGCGACGGGACTTTTCCGACCAGGACCTGGATCCTCTCTTCCCGGGCCTGGGGATGAGCCTCGAGGACCTCAGCGCGGCTGACGCCGTTCTTCTGGTCGGCTGCGACATTCGCGCCGAGGCGCCGATGCTGGCTCACCGGGTTCGCCAGGCGGCCGTGGCCGGCGGAAAAGTGGGAACAGTGGTGACCGCGTCCCTCGATCTCCTGTTTCCCACCGTCGCCCAGTCCGTGCATCCCCATGCAAGCCTCGCCGAGGGGCCGGCGGCCCTGGTCAATGTTCTGGGCGCCGGAGCGGGCCTGCCTGAGTCGCTGGCGAAGGCTGTGGCCGGGGCGGCTGTGTCCGATGAGGCCAGGTCCCTCGCGGCAATGCTGCAGGCCGCCGATCGCGGTCTGGTGTTACTGGGCGCGCAGGCTCAGGCACATCCGGCCTTCAGCACGATTCGGGCTCTGTCGGCGGTACTTGCCGAGTCCTGTGGCGCCACGCTTGGCTATGTCACTCCCGGGGCTAATTCAGCCGCCGGGGCTCTCGCGGGTGCCCTTCCACACCGCGCTGCCGGTGGGGCTGCCGTGGACAATCCTGGCATGCACGCGGCCGCCATGCTGGAGCAGCCGCTGGCGGCCTATCTTCTGTGCGGGCTGGAGCCCGAGTGGGACTCTGCCGGTGGTGAGCGGGCCATCGAGACGCTGAGGCAATCGGATTTCGTCGTGATGCTGACGCCATTCGTCACGGCGACAATGCAGTCATACGCCAGCGTGCTGCTGCCGTGCGGGACCTTTGCCGAGACGGCCGGCACTTTCATCAATGGCGAGGGCCGCTGGCAGACATTCGGCGGCGTGGCCCGGCCGCTGGGCGAGTCGCGCCCGGCCTGGAAGATCCTGCGCGTCCTCGGAAATCTCCTGGCTGTCGAAGGTATGGAGTACCCGGACGTGGCCGCGGTGCGGCAGGAACTGGAAAGTCACGTCCCGAAACCGGGGGTTGAAAAAACCTATCGGCCGCAACCGGATCGGGCGTACCCGCTCGGCCCCGTCCCGGGGGCTGATTACCAGACGATCTATGGAGTGGATCCGGTCGTGCGACGCGCCCCCGCGCTGCAGGCGACCGACCAGGGGCGGGGTGGCTGGCGGAGGAAATTCGCGTGATCGAGTCCGTGGGTAACCTGTGGACGGGTCTGGCGCCGCCGCTCCAGACGACAATCGTCATCACTCTGCAGATTGTCGCGATCCTGGTGCCGCTGATACTGACGGTGGCGTACCTGACCTACGCCGAGCGCAAGGTCATTGGCTATATCCAGAACCGGATCGGGCCGAATCGCGTCGGGTACAAGGGCCTCCTTCAGCCTTTCGCGGACGTTATCAAACTCCTGGTGAAGGAAATCATTGTTCCGGCGAGAGCCAGCAAGTTCCTTTTCGTGACGGCGCCGATTCTCTCCATCGTCCCGGCTCTCGCGACCTGGGCTGTCATACCGGTCAGCCCGGCGTTCGTGCTGGCGGACATCAATGCAGGCGTGCTGTACGTACTGGCCCTGACCTCCCTGGGTGTTTACGGAGTCATTCTGGCCGGATGGGCCTCGAACTCGAAATATGCGCTGCTCGGGGCAATGCGATCGGCGGCCCAGATCGTGGCCTACGAGATCGCCATGGGTTTCGCCCTGGTCGGAGTGCTGATGGCCGGCGGAAGCCTCAATCTCGGTGAGATCGTCGAGGCTCAGCGGGGCAGCGTGTTGCACTGGTTCTGGCTGCCGCTGTTGCCCCTGTTCCTGATTTATTTCATCTCCGGCGTGGCGGAGACCAACCGGGCACCCTTCGATGTGGCCGAGGGCGAGTCGGAAATCGTGGCCGGTTTTCATGTGGAGTACGCCGGCATGGCGTTCGCCGTGTTCTTCCTGGCGGAATACGCCAACATGATCCTGATCGCCGCCCTGACCACTACGTTCTTCTTCGGCGGCTGGCTGTCGCCGTTCGAGTCCATCCCGGTCCTCGGGGAGACCTTCCTCGGCGAAAGCAGTTTTTTCTGGTTCGCCCTCAAACTCTCGCTTTTCCTGTTCTGTTTTCTGTGGTTCCGGGCGACCTTCCCGCGCTACCGCTACGACCAGATCATGCGCCTGGGCTGGAAGGTCTTCATCCCAATCACCATTGTCTGGCTGATGGTCGAGGGCGTTCTGATCCTCTTCGGCGTCGGGCCGTGGTTTAGCTGAGGCCACGCATGGACGCGCTTAGGGGATTATTCAAGACGTTCTTCCTGATCGAGTTGCTCGGCGGCCTGCGGCTGACGCTGCGCAACCTTTTCGTCAAGAAAGTCACCATCATTTACCCCGAGGAAAAGACGCCCCAGTCGCCACGATTCCGTGGTCTCCACGCATTGAGGCGCTATCCGAACGGCGAGGAACGCTGCATCGCCTGCAAATTGTGCGAAGCGGTGTGCCCCGCGCTGGCGATCACAATCGACAGCGACGTCGGGCCGGACGGGACACGGCGCACTACGCGATACGATATCGATCTTTTCAAGTGCATTTATTGCGGCTTCTGCGAAGAGGCCTGTCCGGTCGACGCGATCGTTGAAACCCGGATTCACGAGTACCACATGGAGAACCGCGGCGAAAACATCATGACCAAGGAAAAGCTGCTGGCGGTGGGGGACAAGTACGAACCCATGATCGCTGCGGACAAGGCCGCTGACTCGAGTTACCGGTAAGCACAGGCCGCACAGTGATCGAAGCCACAATATTTTATGTATTCGGAGCCCTGCTTCTGGGGGCCGGAATCGGCGTCATTACCTCGCGGAACATGGTTCACTCGGCCCTGTTCCTGGTGCTCGCTTTCGTGACTTCGGCGTTCCTGTGGATGTTGCTGGAGGCCGAGTTTCTGGCCATCGTGCTGGTCCTGGTCTACGTGGGAGCGGTCATGGTCCTTTTCCTGTTCGTGGTCATGATGCTCGACGTCAAGGCCGAACAGGTTCGCGCTGGATTCTCCAGGTATGCTCCGCTCGGAATAGCCGTCGTACTGCTGATCGTGGCTCAGCTCGGTTATGTGGTCTGGGTGCGCACGCAGGACATCGGCCTGCTGCAAAACCCGGCGCCTGCGCCGGCGGATTTCAGCAATACGGAACAGCTGGGTCGTCTTCTTTACACCGACTACGTGTATCCCTTCGAGCTTGCGGCCGTCATCCTCCTGGTGGCCATCGTGGCAGCGATCTCACTGACCATGAGGAAACGGCCGGGTCTCAAAGTACAGGACGTTTCGCGGCAGGTGAGGGTGCGCCGGGAAGACAGGGTGCGCCTGGTCAGCATGGACGCGGAGAAAGACGAGTGATCGGGGCGGCCCATTTTCTGACCCTGTCGGGGCTGCTTTTCGCGCTTTCGGTGGCGGGGATCTTCATGAACCGCCGGAACGTGATCCTCCTGCTGATGTGCATCGAGCTCATGTTGCTGGCGGTCAACTTCAATTTCATCACTTTGTCCCATTTTCTCGGTGATACCGCGGGACAGGTGTTCGTGTTCTTTATCCTGACGGTGGCCGCGGCGGAGTCGGCGATCGGTCTCGCCATACTGGTGGTGCTCTTCCGCAGCAGGCGGAGCATCAATGTGCAAGAGCTGGATTCCACGAAGGGCTGAGGGGTGGAAGACATACTCCTTACAATCGTCCTTGCTCCGCTCCTGGCGTCGGTAATCGCGGGGCTGTTCGGAGGCCGGATCGGTCGGGCCGGCGCCCACCGGCTGACTATACTGGCGGTCGGCGTTTCTTTCGTTCTCTCCGTCTGGATACTCGAGGGCCTGATCAGCGGACGTCTGCAGCCCTACGACGGCACGGTTTACACCTGGGGCGTCAGCGATGGCCTGCACATGGAGGTGGGATTCCTCGTCGATCGCCTGTCCGCGTTGATGATGACCGTCGTGACGTTCGTCTCGCTGATGGTCCACATCTACACCATCGGCTACATGCATGAGGATCCGGGATACCAGCGATTCTTTTCCTATATCTCGCTGTTTACCTTCGCCATGCTGATGCTCGTGATGGCCAACAATTTCCTGCAGCTGTTTTTCGGCTGGGAGGCCGTCGGGCTGGTGTCCTATCTGCTGATCGGTTTCTGGTACAAAAAGCCGACGGCCATCCACGCCAACCTGAAGGCGTTCATTGTCAACCGCGTGGGCGATTTCGGGTTCCTTCTGGGTATTGCCGCGGTCTGGTATCTCACGGACTCGCTGAATTACGCAGAGGTGTTCGCCGCGGCGCCCTCGGTGTCAGGGACGGTCCTGGAAGTGTTGCCGGGCAGGGCGTGGGATGCCGTGACGGTGGCCTGCCTGCTGCTGTTCATCGGGGCCATGGGCAAATCGGCACAGGTGCCGCTGCATGTCTGGCTGCCCGACTCCATGGAAGGTCCCACGCCCATCTCGGCCCTGATCCACGCCGCCACCATGGTCACGGCGGGCATTTTCATGGTCGCGCGGATGTCACCCTTGTTCGAGTTGTCCACGACCGCGCTGAGCGTCGTTCTGGTGATTGGCGCCACAACGGCATTTTTCATGGGGCTGGTCGGCCTGGTTCAGAACGATATCAAGCGCGTGGTGGCCTACTCGACCCTGTCGCAGCTGGGATATATGACCGTGGCTCTGGGAGTGTCGGCGTATGCCGCGGGGATCTTCCATCTCGGCACGCATGCTTTTTTCAAGGCGCTGTTATTCCTGGCGGCGGGTTCCGTGATCATCGCCATGCACCACGAGCAGGACATTCGGAAGATGGGCGGATTGCGCCGATACATGCCGATCACATACTGGACGGCATTCCTCGGTTCCCTGGCATTGATCGGATTTCCCGGTTTCTCCGGTTTCTTCTCCAAGGACGCCATCATCGAGTCGGTCCACGCCTCCGCCATCCCTGGCGCCGGGTACGCCTACTGGTGTGTCCTGCTGGGCGTATTCGTGACGGCCCTGTACAGCTTCCGGATGTTCTTCCTGGTGTTTCATGGCCAGGAACGGATGGATAAGCACACACGCGAACACCTGAGGGAAAGTCCCTGGGTGGTCACGCTGCCCCTGGTATTGCTGGCGATTCCCTCTGTCGTTTCGGGATGGCTGGCGTCCGAGGCGCTGCTTTTCGAAGGTTACTTTGGATCCGCCATCCAGGTGGCGGCAGAGCGGGACGTGCTCGCGGCTGTAGCGGAGCACGGCACCAGCGCGACGAGTTTCCTGATCCACGGGATGACGGGCTTGCCGTTCCTGCTGGCCCTGGCAGGAGTCGCCACCGCCTGGCTGCTGTACCTGGGCCGACCGGACCTCCTGCCCGCCGTGACGCGACGACTGCGGGCCTTCAGCCGGGTGCTGGCCAACAAGTATTACTTCGACGACCTGAACGAGAAAGTGATCGCTCCCGGCGTCCGGGGTCTGGGAAAAGGCCTCTGGAGGATCGGTGACGAAATACTCATCGACGGCCTGCTGGTCAACGGATCGGCCCGGCTGGTGGGCTGGTTGTCCACCGTGGTTCGCCAGGTCCAGTCGGGCTATCTGTACCATTACGCCTTTGCCATGATCATTGGCCTGGCCGCTATGCTGGGCTGGCTGCTCCTGCGGAGCTGAGGGAAAGGGGAGCAGGCAGGGCATGGAATTTCCCGTACTCAGCACACAGATCTGGATCCCCATCCTTGGCGGCCTGGCGGTGATTGCCGTTGGCGACAGCCGGGCAGTGCTGGTGCGGTGGCTGGCACTGGGTGTCTCGCTGCTGGCGCTGGCTGCGGGCCTGCCCCTGTTCGCGAATTTCGATCGCACGACCGCCGCGATGCAGTTTGTCGAGCGCCACGCCTGGATCGACAGGTTCAACGTGGAGTACTACCTGGGTGTGGACGGTCTGTCCATGCCTCTGATCCTGCTCACGACCTTCGTCACGGTGCTGGTCATCATCGGCAGCTGGGACATGGTCAAGACGCGGGCCAGCCAGTATTTCGGCGCTTTCCTGATCATGGAAGGCGTGATGAATGGCGTTTTCGCATCCCTGGACGCCATGCTTTTCTACGTCTTCTGGGAAGCGATGCTGATCCCCATGTTTATCATCATCGGGATCTGGGGCGGACCACGACGTATCTACGCGACGCTGAAATTCTTCCTCTATACGTTTCTGGGTTCGGTGATGATGCTCGTGACGCTGATATATCTGTATGTCGCGTCGGGCAGCTACGCCATCCAGGATTTTTACGCCTTCCCCCTGGGCATGCGGGAACAGATCCTGATCTTTGTCGCGCTGCTGACTGCCTTCGCGGTCAAGGTGCCCATGTGGCCGGTTCATACCTGGCTGCCGGACGCTCATGTGGAGGCGCCCACCGGCGGCTCTGTCATTCTGGCGGCCATCATGCTCAAGATGGGCGGTTACGGATTCGTCCGCTTCACCCTGCCGATCGCTCCGGATGCCAGCATGGCTCTGGACTGGCTGATTCTGACTCTGTCGCTGATCGCCATCGTCTACGTCGGATTCGTGGCCCTGGTCCAGACAGACATGAAGAAGCTCATTGCCTATTCCTCGATAGCCCACATGGGCTTCGTGACGCTCGGATTTTTTCTGGCGTTTTCCATCCTTCGCCGCAGCGGGGGTCTGGAGGGCGCCGCCATGGGGCTCGAGGGGGGCATGGTCCAGATGGTGTCTCACGGACTGGTGTCCGGCGCTCTGTTTTTCTGCGTGGGCGTTCTTTATGACCGCCTGCACAGCCGCGAGATCGACGCCTATGGCGGGGTTGCCAACACCATGCCGCGGTTCGCCGCGCTGATGGTGCTGTTCGCCATGGCCAATGCGGGCCTGCCCGGAACCTCGGGTTTCGTCGGGGAATTCCTGGTGATCCTGGCGAGTTTCCGCGCCAATCCCTGGTTTGCATTCCTGGCCGCCACCACCCTGATTCTCGGAGCGGCTTACACGCTGTGGATGGTCAAGCGAGTCCTCTACGGAGAGGTGGCAAATGAAGGGGTTGCCGGCCTCGAGGACATTGGACGACGCGAGACGCTGGTACTCGGCATACTGGCGGCGGCGATCCTGGTTCTCGGAGTCTGGCCCGCGCCGCTGCTTGACGTGATGGGTCCGACGATCGAGAACCTGCTGGAACTGATGGTGCGCTCCAAGTTATGAACCTTATGGACCCCGGTTTTCCCGTGCCTGATCTGCTGCCCGCGGCGGCAGAGATCGTCGTGCTGCTGATGGCCTGCGTCATCCTCATCATCGATCTGTTCCTTCCCGAGCGGCGGCGCTGGATCACCTACGGGCTTTGTCTGGTCACCCTTGCGCTGGCGGCGGTGGCGACCGCTTTCTACGTGCCCAGGGAGACGGTCATTACGTTTTCCGGAACCTTTGTTTCGGATCCGCTGGCCCGGATACTCAAGCTGTTCGTATACATCGTGGTCGCCGCCGTATTCCTGTTTTCCAAGGACTACCTGAGGGACCGGGACCTGTTCCGCGGCGAGTATTACCTGCTCGGCCTGTTTGCGACGCTCGGCATCATGGTCATGATCTCCGCCCACAGCATGCTCAGCCTGTACCTTGGCCTGGAACTCATGTCCCTGTCGCTGTATGCCATGGTGGCGTTTGCCCGCGACAATCCCGTCGCCGCTGAGTCGGCCATGAAGTATTTCGTGCTGGGGGCAATTGCGTCCGGCTGCTTCCTGTTCGGTACCTCCATTCTTTATGGCGTTACCGGAACACTGGACATTTCGGAGATCGCCAGGGCCGCATCGACTCTGGATCGCCTGAATATCCACCTGCTTTTCGCGCTTTCATTCATCCTGGTCGGGGTGGCATTCAAATTCGGCGCCGTGCCGTTCCACATGTGGATCCCCGATGTATACCAGGGAGCACCCACATCGGTGACCCTGTTTATCGGATCGGCAGCCAAGGTGGCCTCGCTGGCCATGCTTTTGAGAGTACTGGTCGAGGGCCTGTGGCCGCTCCATCCAAGCTGGAGCGGAATGCTGGTTGTCATGTCGATCCTGTCGATGGCGATCGGCAACATCGTGGCCATCGCCCAGACCAACCTGAAACGAATGCTGGCCTACTCGACGATTTCCCACGTCGGCTTCATTCTGATGGGTGTCTTGACCGGATCACGGGACGGTGTGGAAGCAGCCGTCTACTACACGCTGGCCTACGTGATCATGGCGGTGGCGGCTTTCGGCATGATCCTGCTGCTGAGCCGGCGCGGTTTCGAGGCCGAGGAACTCGAGGATTTCCGGGGCCTCAACGCCCGCAGCCGCTGGTTCGCCGGGATCATGCTCGTCGTCATGTTCAGCATGGCGGGGGTGCCGCCGTTCCTGGGTTTCTGGGCGAAGCTGGAAGTTCTGGGGGCTGCGGTGGAGGCTGGCATGGTCTGGCTTGCCGTCGCCGGCGTGATTTTCTCCGTCATCGGCGCCTTTTACTACCTGCGGGTGGTCAAGCTGATGTACTTCGAAGAGCCCGAGAACGCGGCGCCGGTGGCCGCCGGGGTCGATCTCAAGCTGATCCTGAGCATCAATGGCCTGCTCATCGTCTGGCTCGGAGTTTTCCCGCAATCGCTTATAGGGCTTTCAAATCAGGCAATTATCGGTTTTCCTTAAGATTAATCGGTGACCCGGCTCGCGGGTGTTGGAAATCCCGGAGTCAGTTTGTATAATCCTGCCCCAGCGAGTGCGGGGTGGAGCAGTCTGGCAGCTCGTCGGGCTCATAACCCGAAGGTCGCAGGTTCAAATCCTGCCCCCGCTACCAAGCTTTTCTGGAAAAAGCCCCGCTGGGGCTTTTTCTGTATCTGGAACCGGTCAAAACCGGTCCAGCGAAGCCGGATCGCGTTCCTCGTCAGAGGAGGTCCGGGGCTTCAGGGAAGAGTGGGCCGGTTGGCCCATTTTTCGTTTAGACGAAGGGTATGGACACAGAGGAACTGACGAAGCTGCTGGAGCCCGAGGTAAATACCCTGGGCTACGAACTTGTGGACCTGGAAGCCCGCCTGGGCGGGCGAGACGGTCTGGTCCGGTTGTTTATCGACAGCGAGGACGGGATCACGCTGGATGACTGCGAGCGTGTCAGTCACCAGGTCAGCGCGCTTCTCGACGTGGAGGATCCCATCCCGGGACACTACGTTCTCGAGGTGTCGTCGCCCGGGGTTAACCGGCGTCTTCGCAGGCCGGAGGACTACGGTCGGTTCGTCGGCGAGCGGGTAAAAGTGGAACTTCGCGTTCCCCGGGAGGACGGCCGCCGCCGTTTTACCGGCAGGTTGACGACGGTGGATGCAGAGGAATTTGCTGTGGAGGTGGATGGAGTCACCCATCGCCTCAGGTTTGACGAGGTGGAAAAGGCGCGCCTGGCGCCGGAGATCAAGGTCTAACAGGCAGAAGCGACCATGAACAAGGAAATTCTGATGGTTGTCGACGCAGTCTCGAATGAGAAGGGCGTGGACAAAGAGATCATTTTCGAGGCGATCGAGGCGGCTCTCGCGTCGGCGACGCGAAAGCGTCACGGTGACGACATCGATGTCCGTGTTGCGATCGATCGGCGGACGGGCGATTACGACACCTTCCGCCGCTGGATGGTCTTTGCGGACGATTCCACCGAGCTGGAAGTGCCGGATCGTGAGCTGCGGCTGGAGGATGCACTGGACATCGACCCGGAAGCCGAGCCGGGGGGCTACGTCGAGGAGCCCATGGAGTCCATCGCGTTCGGCCGGATCGCGGCCCAGACTGCCAAGCAGGTGATCGTACAAAAAGTTCGCGAGGCCGAGCGGGCCCAGGTCGTCGAGGAGTTCAGCGACCGCGTGGGCGAAATGGTGAGCGGCCTGGTCAAGCGTGTCGACCGGAACGGCGTCTACGTGGATTTGGGTGGCAACGCCGAGGCGTTCGTTCCCCGGGAAGACATGATTCCCCGGGAGCCGGTGCGACCCCAGGACAGAATCAAGGGACTTTTGAGAGAGGTTCGTTCGGAGCAGCGGGGCCCCCAGCTGTTCCTGACCCGCACCTCGCCCCAGTTTCTGATCGAGCTGTTCAAGATCGAAGTGCCTGAAGTAGGCCAGGGGCTGATCGAGATTCTTGGCGCGGCCCGGGACCCCGGCCTGAGGGCAAAGATCGCGGTGCGCAGCCTCGATCAGCGGATCGATCCGGTGGGCGCCTGCGTGGGCATGCGTGGCTCCCGGGTACAGGCGGTGTCGAACGAACTGGCGGGCGAGCGCGTGGACATCATTCTTTGGGACGACAACGCGGCCCAGTTCGTTATCAATGCCATGTCGCCGGCGGAGGTCGTATCGATCGTCGTCGACGAGGAAGATCACAGCATGGACGTGGCGGTGGACGAGGAAAAACTGTCTCAGGCCATCGGCCGCGGCGGCCAGAACGTGCGCCTGGCCAGCGAGCTCAGCGGCTGGGAACTGAACGTGATGACGGCAGAAGATGCCGAGGAGAAGAGCGAGCAGGAATCCAAGGAGCTCGGGGAATCGTTCATGAAGCAGCTCGACGTGGACGAGGAGATCGCGCTGATCCTGGTGCAGGAAGGATTCTCCAGCATCGAGGAAATCGCTTACGTTCCGGAATCCGAGCTGGTGGAAATCGAGGAATTCGACGAGGAGATCGTCACCGAGCTGAGAAACCGGGCGCGGGACGTTCTGATCACCCAGGCGATCGTCACGGAAGAAAAGATAGACGAGGCAGAGCCCGCCGAGGATCTGCTGTCGCTGGAGGGCATGACCAAGGAACTGGCATTTATTCTCGCCAGCAAGGGCATCGTGACGCGCGAAGACCTGGCGGAGCAGTCTGTTGACGACCTCGAGGACGTCGAGGGCCTGGAGCCTGAAAAAGCCGGCGAGCTGATCATGGCCGCGCGCGCCCACTGGTTCGAGGAAGCGGAGAAGGCCGAGGAGGCCGAGCAGGCGGAAAGCGCCTGAGACCGAGGACGAGAGATTTATGAGTGACGTCACCGTTGCACAGTTTGCAGAGGTACTGAAAGTGCCGGTCGACCGGCTGCTGACGCAGCTGGAAGAGGCGGGTATTTCTGTGGGTGGTCCGGACGACAGGATCAGTGACGAGGCCAAGCTGGAACTGTTGACCTTCCTTCGTCGCAGTCACGGCCGAAAGACAGAGAGTGCGGCCCCCCGCAAGATCACGCTCAAGCGAAAGACCCAGAGTGAATTGCGACAGGCTGCCGGACAGGGCCGCAGCCGGACCGTCAACGTAGAAGTGCGCCGCAAGCGCACATACGTCAAGCGGGATGTCCTCGAGGAACAGGCCCGCCAGCAGCAGGAGGAGCTGGACCAGAAGCGGCGAGCCGAGGAAGAGGCAAAGCTGGAAGAGGAACGCCGACAGCAGGAGGAGGCCGACAAGCTCAAGGCCGAGGAAGAAGCCCGGCGCAAGGAGCTGGAGCTCGAGGAGAAACGCAAGGCCGAGGAGGAAGCCCGGCTCAAGGCCGAGGAGGAGGCTCGCCGGCTGGCCGAGATGGAATCGCAGCGGCAGCAGGAAGAGCAGGCGCGGCGGGCGGCCAGCGCGCGCCAGCGTGCGGAGACGGGTCGGGAGAAAGAACCCGCTCCGGAACGCAAGAAGAAAGAACCCGGAGCCACGACCCGCTATGGGCGCAAGGAGCTTCACGTGGCCGGCGCAAAGAGCGGACGTCGTCGCAAGCGCACGCCGCAGCGACGGGCGGCTCCTGTCTCGGTGGAGTCTCGCCACGGGTTCGAGCGCCCGACGGCCCCCGTGGTCCGCGAGGTCGAGATCCCCGAGACCATCACCGTGGCCGATCTCGCCCAAAGGATGGCGGTCAAGGCCGGCGAGGTCATCAAGGCAATGATGAACCTGGGCGTGATGGCCACCATCAACCAGGTCATCGACCAGGACACGGCCCAGATTCTCGTCGAGGAGATGGGTCACAAGCCCAAGATCCTCAAAGAGGACCAGATCGAAGACGTGGTGGTGGATGCGGTCAAGCCCGAGGGCAAGGCGGTTACCCGCGCGCCCGTGGTGACCATCATGGGTCACGTGGATCACGGCAAGACGTCTCTCCTGGACTACATCCGTCGCAGTCACGTGGCGGAGGGCGAAGCCGGGGGTATCACGCAGCACATCGGTGCCTACGTGGTCGAGATCGAGAAAGGCAAGATCACTTTTCTGGATACGCCCGGCCATGCTGCCTTCACCGCCATGCGGGCGAGAGGAGCGCAGGTTACGGATCTGGTGATTCTCGTTGTGGCGGCGGACGATGGCGTCATGCCCCAGACCGTCGAGGCCGTGCAGCATGCGCGGGCTGCGGGGGTGCCCATCGTGGTTGCCGTCAACAAGATCGATCGGCCGGACTCCGATGCGGATCGGGTCAGGAACGAGCTTTCCCAGCACGAGGTCATCCCGGAGGAATGGGGTGGCGATACCATGTTTGTGAATGTATCGGCGAAAACCGGCGAAGGCGTCGAGGACCTGCTCGAGGCGGTGCTGCTGCAGGCGGAAGTCCTGGAGCTGAAAGCCGTGCCCGAGGGCCCCGCCAGCGGGGTCGTGGTCGAGTCCAGCCTGGAGCGTGGCCGCGGCGCCGTTGCCACGGTGCTGGTCAAGCAGGGCTTGCTTTCCAGCGGCGACGCGATTCTGGCCGGGCAGGAATTCGGTCGGGTCCGGGCCATGTTCGACGAGAAAGGCCAACCGGTTGAAACGGCCGGTCCGTCGATGCCGGTCCAGCTGCTGGGTCTGTCCGGCGCACCCAATGCCGGCGACGATTTTGTCGTTCTGTCGGACGAGCGCAAGGCGCGCGAGGTGGCAGAGCATCGCCAGGGCAAGAGCCGGGACGTCAAACTGGCCCGGCAGCAGGCTGCCCGGCTGGAGGATGTCTTCACCCAGATGGAAGAAGGCGCTGCGAGCACGGTGCAGCTGCTCATCAAGGCGGATGTGCAGGGGAGTGCGGAGGCGCTCCGCGATGCGCTGACCAAGCTTTCCACCGATGACGTGATCGTCAAGGTCATCGGCAGCAACGTGGGCGGTATTACCGAATCGGACGTCAACCTGGCCGCAGCCTCGGACGCGATCGTCATCGGGTTCAATACCCGAGCCGATGCAGCGGCCCGTGAAGCCATCAAGGAAAGCGGCGTCAATGTTCGGTACTACAGCATCATTTACGAAGCCATCGATGACGTGAAGGCGGCGATTTCCGGGATGCTTTCACCGGAGATCCGGGAGCAGATCGTCGGACTGGCGGAGGTCCGGGACGTCTTCCGCTCGCCGAAGTTCGGCCAGGTGGCCGGCTGCATGGTCGTGGACGGCTACGTGCGCAGACACAATCCGATCCGCGTTCTTCGGGACAACGTGGTCATTTTCGAAGGCGAACTCGAGTCTCTCCGTCGGTTCAAGGACGACGTCAACGAGGTCCGGGCCGGCACCGAATGCGGAATCGGCGTCAAGAACTACAACGATGTTCGAGTCGGCGATCAGATCGAGTGCTACGAGCGGATAGAGGTGGCCCGCACGCTTTGACGGCGTTTGGCCGGCCTCCTGGCCACCGGGTCCAGCGATGAGCAAAGAGTTTTCCAGAAACCGGCGTATCGCAGAGCAGCTGCGGCGCAACCTCAGCGAAATTGTCCGCCGGGAACTCAAGGATCCCCGGGTCCAGTTCATCACCATTACCAAAGTCGACGTGTCGGGCGACCTGTCGCACGCCAAGGTGTATTTCAGCCTGCTGCAACCGGACGCGGATCCGGCGCCGGCAGCCGATGCTCTGCAGCGGGCCGCCGGATTCGTCCGGTCACAGGTCGGTCGGAGTATGCACATCAGACAGACGCCGCAGCTGCACTTCATCCACGACACGAGTCTTTCGGAAGGCGCTCGCATCACGTCACTGGTGGAGGACGCGGTTGATCAGGATCGCCGTCGGCACGAAGACGATGACTGATTCACGTTCCCGCCCCGCTGTCGGGGAGACGGCGGCGGACGGACCGGCAACGTCGCCGGCACGAAAACCCCGACGGGATGTCAGCGGGATTCTCGTTCTGGACAAGCCTACCGGCATGACTTCCAACCGCGCGCTGCAACGTGTCCGAGGCATTTACCAGGCGCGCAAGGCCGGACACACGGGAAGCCTGGATCCCCTGGCCAGCGGCATGCTGCCGATCTGCCTCGGGGAGGCGACCAAGATAAGCGGATTCCTGCTGAACGCGCCCAAGACTTATGAAGTGGTTGCCCGACTCGGATCCCGGACGGATACCGGCGATTCGGAGGGAAAGGTGATCGAGCAGGCTGACTGGTCCGGAATCTCACTGGAAAGCGTGCGGTCCGCTCTGGCGGATTTCCGCGGTGACATCGAGCAGGTGCCGCCGATGTATTCCGCACTCAAGCACGAGGGCCGCCGCCTTTACACTCTCGCTCGGCAGGGCCAGGTCGTGGACCGCCCGGCCCGGCGGGTGACGATTTACCGGATTGAGGCCGTCGCCCTCGAGGATGGGGAACTGAGTCTCGAGGTCTGCTGCTCCAAGGGCACCTACATTCGGACTCTGGCGGAAGATATTGCTGAGGCGCTCGGTTCCGTGGCTCACGTCATTCATCTGCGGCGCACGGGCGTGGGCGGACTGGACGGCGCGCCGCTGGTCAGCCTGCGGGCCCTGGCGGGCCTGGAAAAGGAGGGGCTGACCGCTCTTGACAGTCTCCTGATGCCGCCTGATGCGGCTCTGCCGCAGCTGGCCGCCGTACATCTGGACAGGGACATGGCGCGTCGCGTGTCTCGGGGACAGCGGCTTCAATGGAATGGAAAGGAGGCCGGTACGGTCCGTCTCTACGCGCCGGACGGAAGTTTTCTGGGGCTAGGCGAAGCAGGGCGGGACGGTGTGCTGTCTCCCCGCAGGATGTTCGCCTGCCATGACGCGGGCGGGACGGTCGTCGGCAGTGACGAGGGCGGTTCCATGCTTGTGGCGAATGACGCCGGAAAGGTACAATAATGGGCTTTTGTTAGGGCAAACCACTAATTGCCCGGGAGAAATTTGATGCCGATTACAGGTGATCGCAAGAAGGAAATTATCGAGGAGTTTCGGAGGGCTGGAACCGACACTGGCTCACCGGAAGTTCAGGTTGCTCTTTTGTCGGCGCGTATTAATGAGCTCACTGCCCATTTCGCCGATCACAAGAAGGACCATCACTCCCGTCGTGGCCTGCTTCGCATGGTCAACCAGCGCCGCAAGCTGCTCGACTATCTGAAGAAGACGGATCCGTCCCGTTACCAGGACCTGATTTCGCGCCTCGGTTTGCGCCGCTGATCCCGCCCTGCGAAACCCATCGCGTTCGGGACTTTATACGTTTCAACAGGTAGTCATAGTGAAGTCAATCAAGAAGACATTTGAGTATGGTGGCCACACGGTCACTCTCGAGACGGGCGAGATCGCCCGCCAGGCAGACGGCGCCGTGGTCGTCAGCATGTCCGATACGGTGGTGCTCGTCACCGCCGTCGGCCGAAAGGAAGCCAATCCAGGCCAGGCGTTTTTCCCCCTGACCGTCAATTACCAGGAAAAGACATACGCGGCCGGACGCATTCCGGGCGGATTCTTCAAGCGCGAGGGACGACCCTCCGAGAAGGAGACGCTGACGTCACGGTTGATCGATCGGCCGATCCGGCCGCTGTTTCCGAAAGGCTTCCTCAACGAAGTTCAGGTAATCGCCACGGTCATCTCCGCCAACGCTGACGTCGATCCGGACATTCCGGCCATGCTGGGCGCCTCCGCCGCGCTGTGCCTGTCCGGTATCCCTTTCAAGGGCCCTATCGGGGCTGCGAGGGTCGGGTACAGTGATGGCAATTACCTGCTCAATCCGACACGCTCTAAGCTGGCGAACTCCGACCTGGATCTCATCGTCGCCGGTACCGAGAATGCGGTGCTGATGGTGGAGTCCGAGGCCAGCGCCCTGCCGGAAGATGTGATGCTCGGCGCCGTGATTTACGGCCACGAGCAGATGCAGACGGCCATCAGCGTCATCAAGGAACTGGCGGAGGAGGCTGGCAAGCCAGCCTGGCCGTGGGAGCCGAAGGACGGGAATCCCGAGCTGGCTGAGGCCGTGGCCTCTCGCGTGAAGGATGCCCTCGGCGAGGCCTACCGAATCACCGAGAAGCAGTCGCGTTACGCGCGCATCGACGAGCTGCGCAGTGAGGTGATGGCCGCTCTGTCCGAAGGCGAGGGAGCCGTCTGGAGCACGGACGAAGTCAAGGCCGAATTCGCCGCTCTGGAGAGCAAGATTGTCCGCAGCCGGATTCTGGAAGGGGCTGCGCGCATCGATGGCCGCGATCACCGCACGGTTCGGGACATCAATGTGCAGGTCGGTTTTCTGCCGCGGACTCACGGTTCCGCGCTGTTTACGCGGGGCGAAACCCAGGCCATCGTGACCACCACCCTGGGAACCGGGCGGGACGCACAGATCATCGACGCCCTGGAGGGGGAGCGCAAGGACGCTTTCATGCTCCACTACAATTTTCCGCCCTACTGCGTCGGCGAGACCGGGTTCATCGGCTCACCGAAGCGACGTGAGATTGGTCATGGCAAATTGGCGCGGCGAGGGATCCAGGCCGTGCTGCCGGACATGGAGACTTTCCCGTACGTAATACGGGTGGTGTCCGAGATCACCGAATCGAACGGGTCCAGCTCCATGGCTTCGGTCTGCGGTACCAGCCTGAGCCTGATGGATGCCGGAGTGCCGATCGCCGCGCCGGTGGCCGGCGTGGCGATGGGGCTGGTGAAGGGCGAGGAGAACTACGCGGTCCTGACCGATATCCTGGGTGACGAGGATCACCTGGGCGATATGGACTTCAAAGTCGCCGGTACCGACGCCGGGATCACGGCCCTTCAGATGGATATCAAGATCGACGGTATCACTCGCGATATCATGCGTGACGCCCTCGATCAGGCGAAGGAAGCGCGCCTCCACATCCTCGGCGAGATGAACAAGGTCATCGACACGCCGCGGGAGAAGATGTCCGACTGGGCCCCCACCATCATGACTTTCAAGATTGATCCCGAAAAGATCAGGGACGTGATCGGCAAGGGCGGTGCGGTGATCCGGTCAATCACCGAGGAAACCGGTGCCACGATCGATATAGAGAATGACGGTACCGTCAAGATCGCTTCCGTAGACGGTGAGTCCGGCAGGGAGGCATACCGCCGTATCGAGCTCATCACGGCAGACGTCGAAGTGGGCCGGATTTACGAGGGAACCGTGGCCCGGCTGATGGATTTCGGCGCCTTCGTGACTATCCTTCCGGGCAAGGATGGCCTCGTTCACATCTCCCAGATCTCTGAAGAGCGTGTGGAGCGAGTCAGCGACAAGCTGAAGGAAGGCGACCAGATCCGGGTCAAGGTGCTCGAAGTCGATCGGCAGGGTCGAATCCGGCTGAGCATGCGGGGTCTGGACGCAGCCTGATCAGGGAAGGCATTTCGCGCCGCAAAAGGGGCCGTCAGGGCCCCTTTTTGCTGGCCAGAACAGTTCGACAGGTCTGCGCCTAACTATCTGATAAATATAAAAAAAGCCCCCTCAAGGAGGGGGCTGAATCTGGACGCTTAGAGCGACCATATGGAGGAGACGATATGATGATGCAATGCATCATTGATGCGTTGCACAATACCGCGGCCGGAGAGGGTTGTCAAGTCCTCGCGGCGATCCTCCGGTCGAGCAGGGAAAGGGGCGTTTTTCTGGTTACTTCCGGGGCCGTGATTTGCGCTTGGACTTGGGAGCCGCTTTCTCGTCCTCCTCGGAGCCCGCAATGGTCTTGAAGATCTCTTCCTGTACGGATTTCCATCGAGCGTAATTCTTCTGGGCCACGTCCGTGACCATCCCGACCGGATCGACGCCGACGACGCTCTTGACCCGGTCCCGGACCTGTTGCTGCTGGTTCATGAATAGCTTGATGCTCTGGTCCAGGTAGCTGCCTACGAATCCCTGCATTGCCCCGCCGTAGGACCGGATCACGTGGGAGAGGAATTCCCGACTCATGATCGGCTCGCCGCTCTGTTCCTGTTCGCTGATAACCTGCAGCAGGATAGTGCGGGTGATATCTTCGCCGGACTTCTTGTCGATGACGACGAAATCGACTTTCTCGAGCACCAGACGCCGGATATCAGCCAGGGTGATGTAACGGCTTTCCTCCGTGTCGTACAGCCGGCGATTCGGGTACTTCTTGATAGTTCTGGTTTCGCTCATAACGCGTCAGTCCCCGCTGGTAATGTGTCGATTGCCTAAGGTGCCCGCGCCGCCGGAGCTGTATTTTGTTGCAGTGATGCTCCGCAGCATCCTGAAGATAGCACAGTTCTCCGCAGGCCCGGACGGTCACAATCAGACGGGGAAGGATCAGTCAGGTATTCCGGCCGATGGTGTTCTGCAAGACCAGTGGCGAACACCCCAGTCCACGATCTCCTCGACTGCAGCATTGCGAAGATCCGCCGAAGGCGACAGACCCAGAAAACAGAGTGCCGCATGGAGGGTCGATGGAGCTTCGGCGGTAGTCAGCGGCCGCGCTCCGGTCTGCTTGCTGAGCTTCTGGCCTGCATCGTTCCTTACCAGCGGAAGATGCATGTAACCGGGCGTCGGCAAGCCCAGAACACGCTGCAGGTAAATCTGTCCCGGCGTAGAGTCGAGAAGATCCTGGCCTCGCACCACCTCGGTAATCTGCTGGTCGGCGTCATCCACCACGACCGCCAGCTGATATGCGAACAAACCGTCGCGACGTTTGAGAACGAAGTCACCACAATCTTCACGGAGATGCATTGCGAATACGCCCACTTCCTGGTCCGCAAATTCGATGCGGTTCCCGGTAATCCGCAATCGGTACGCTGTGTCGCGGTCTGGCCGCAGCGGCCCGCTCCTGCAAAGGCCCGGATAAACCGTCGTGGCCCGTCCTCGGTGTCGCGCGTTGTGCTCCCGAATCTCCCGTCGCGTGCAGGAGCAGGGATAGGCCAGGCCCTCGCGTTCCAGGTTCCGAAGTGCGCTGGAGTAATGGTCTGTACGCTGGCTCTGGTAGACCACCTCCGAATCCCAGTTCAGACCATAGGACTCAAGAGTGCGGAGTATGTCGTCGGAGGCGCCCGGAACTTCCCGCGGCGGGTCTATATCTTCGATCCGGACGTACCATTCGCCGCCGGCTGATCTGGCCTGCAGGTAGCTGCCGAGGGCGGCGACCAGTGAACCGAAGTGCAGGGGACCTGTGGGGGAGGGCGCAAACCTGCCCCGGTACGCGATGGTACCGGGGCTCACCGGCGTGTCGTTCCGGCCTGGAGCTGGGCGTGGTGCCCGCGGATCAGTGTCAGCGGTCGTCCCAGTCCCGATACTGCTTCTCGGCCAGTTCCCGACGTTCCTGCGCTTCCACTGACAGGGTCGCCACCGGCCGGGCCTCGAGTCGCTTGAGGCCGATCTCTTCGCCGGTCTCGGCACAGAAACCGTAGGTGCCGTCCTCGATACGCTGCAAAGCAGAGTCGATTTTACGGAGCAATTTCCTTTCCCGGTCCCGAGTCCTCAATTCCAGGCTGAACTCGGACTCCTGGGTGGCCCGGTCGTTCGGGTCGGGGAAATTGGCCGCTTCATCTTTCATGTGGCCGACCGTACGGTCGACTTCTTCCATCAGTTCGCGTTTCCATGCGAGCAGGATCTGACGAAAGTGCTCCAGCATATCGTCGCTCATGTAGTCCTCACCGCGACGCGCGCGGTAGGGAGCGAAACCATGGATTGGACCGTGGGCGCCGAACTGCTTCGCTTTCGCTGCCGGGGACTTTCTTCTGGCAGCGGGCTTCCTGGCCGGGGCCTTTTTTCGGGCGGCGGGCTTCTTTTTCGCGGCCACCTTTTTGGCCGAGGTTTTTTTGCGAGCCGCCGGCTTCTTTTTGCTGGCTGGCTTCTTTTTCGCGACTTTTTTCCGCGAAGTCGATTTCTTTTTGCCGGCCGCCTTCTTTTTCACGGCGGTCTTTTTCCTGCTGGCCGCCTTCTTTTTCGCGGCAGTCTTTTTCCTGGCGGGCGCCTTCTTCTTGCTCACGACTTTCTTTTTTGAAGCCGCTTTTTTCTTTGCGGCTGACTTCTTTTTGCCGGTCACCTTGGTCCGCTTCGCGGCCGTCCTGGTTGGCGTTTTCGTCTTGCGTGTGGAGGAGGTCGCTGCCTTCTTTCTGGCAGGGGCCTTCTTCTTGGAAACTTTCTTTCTGGCTGGCATCAATTATCTCCGAGCCAATACGTACTGGATGTCACTCGCGATGTCCTCTGCTGTCGTCGCGCAGACCGGTCTGTCGGCTGGCTATCGCGCACTAAACCGGGCTTTTTATCGACTTTTCGTCTCAGAGTCCAGACCTTTTAGTCGAGTTTTTCGGTTGCCGCCGCCCCCGGTAGCAATACGGGCTCGGCGGGAATCCACTTTTCAGCCCGATGTTCGGCCACGACATTCGTATAGATTCCCCCGCGGACGTTGAAATTAGCGGTCAGGCGAAGGAATCGGGGAGAGATGGCCGCCACAAGGTCATCGAGTATGCGATTTGTCACGGCTTCGTGAAAGGCCCCTTCGTCCCGAAACGACCACATATAAAGTTTCAGGGATTTCAGCTCCACGCAGAGCCGGTCGGGCACATACTCGATAAGAAATCGGGCGAAATCCGGCTGTCCCGTTTTCGGACACAGGCAGGTGAACTCCGGGACCTCAATACGGATGGTGTAGTCGCGTCCGGGGTTGCTGTTCTCGAATGTTTCCAGGGTTTTGGAAGGCCCGGGCCGGGCGTCTGGGAAATCGGTCTTGGTCATGCGGACATTGACTCCGTGCAGGCCGGATCGTGCGGTGTTAAAAAGGGCGGATTAATTTACACTACACCGTTTCGCGCGGCCATCCGGCCTGAATTCCGGGTACTTATGCGTCTCAGCAAGATCAAACTGGCGGGTTTCAAGTCCTTCGTCGATCCGACAACGCTTCATTTTCCCAGCAGCCTTCTGGGAGTCGTCGGTCCAAACGGGTGCGGAAAATCGAACATCATCGACGCGGTGCGGTGGGTGATGGGCGAGTCGTCGGCCAAGACCCTTCGTGGCGATTCCATGGCCGACGTCATCTTCAACGGCTCCAGCGCACGCAAACCCGTGGGAGCGGCGACAGTCGAACTTATATTCGATAATTCTGATGGAAAAATCGGCGGCCAGTACGCCGGATACAACGAGATCTCCGTCAAGCGCGTCTGCTCCCGCGACGGCACGTCTAACTACTATCTCAACAACACGCGCTGCCGCCGAAAGGACATCACGAGCATCTTTCTCGGCACCGGACTGGGGCCGCGGAGCTACTCGATTATCGAACAGGGCATGATTTCCCGGCTGATCGAGGCCAAGCCCGAGGAGATGCGCACCTACCTGGAGGAGGCAGCGGGGATATCGAAGTACAAGGAGCGGAGGCGGGAGACGGAGAACCGGATCCGCCACACCAAGGACAACCTCAGTCGTCTCAACGATCTCCGCGAGGAGATCGAAAAGCAGATCCGACATCTGGAACGTCAGGCACGGACGGCGGAGCGCTACAAAAAGCTCAAGGGAAAGGAGCGTACGCTGAGGGCCGAACTGCTCGCCCTCAGGCTGGCCGATCTTCAGTCTCAGGAGGCCGACCAGGGCAGTCTCGTTAGCGAACGGGAGACGAGTCTTCAGGCGGCCGTAGCGCGTCTGCGCGGGGTCGAGGCCGAGATCGAGAAGACCCGTGAAACTCATGCCGCGGACAGTGACGCTCTGCACGATGTCCAGGGTCGTTTTTACAGGATCGGCGCCGAGATAGCCCGGCTGGAGCAGTCCATCCAGCATTCGATGGAGCTGAGGCACCGCCAGCAGACGGACCTCACACAGATTGCTTCCGTGATCGAGGATCTGCATCTGCACATCGATCGGGACGAGGCCCAGATCCGGAACCTGAGCGAATCGCTGGGCGAACTTGGCCCGGGCCTGGAGGCTGCGCAAGCGACGGAGACGGCGTCCGCGGAAGCGCTGCGGTCCGCCGAGACGGACATGCAGGCATGGCAGTCACGCTGGGACGGATTCAACGAGGAGGCGGGCGAGGCCAGCCAGACCGCCGAGGTGGAGAAAGCGAAGATCGAACAGATCGAGACCCAGATGCACCGACTCGTGGAGAGACGGGAACGCCGTGCATCGGAAATCGCCCGGCTGCAGGGTCTATTGGAAGGCGGCGAAATTGCACAGCTGGAGGCAGAGGAACGGGATAGCAACAAGCAGGCGAGCGACCTCGAAAAGGAACTGGAGGATATCCGCGCGGAAATCGAAAATCTGCGAGACCAGGAGCAACAGGGTTTCGCGACACTCGACGAGGCCCGGGGAGACTTGCAAAGGGTGGCCGGGGAACTCGCCTCCCTGGAAGCTCTGCAGGAAGCGGCGCTGGGTCGCAAAGACGGTGCCGTCATGGAATGGCTGGAAGGGCGCGGGCTGGGCGATCAGCCGCGCCTGGCGGAGCAGCTCGTGGTGGACGACGGCTGGGAAGCGGCGGCCGAAACGGTGCTGGGAGGCTATCTTGAAGCCGTCTGCGTGAATGGCCTGGATGATATCGCCTCGGCATTGGATGACCTCACCCACGGCGCGGTCAGTTTTCTGGAGGCCGGCGCTGTGGAAAGCGACAGTTCAGCGGTCGAGCCGGGCCGGATACTCGACAAGCTCAGGGGTCCGGCCGGTATCGAGCGACTCTTGTCAGGAGTTCGTGTGGCCGACTCGCTGCAGGAGGCCCTGGGCGCCAGGAGTTCCCTGGAACGGGGAGAGTCTATCGTCACCCGGGACGGCATCTGGATCGGCAAGGGCTGGTTGCGCTTCCACCGTACAGCCGACGCCGAAAGCGGGGTGATCCAGAGGGAACATGAGATCCGCGACGGTCGGCAACGGCTGGATGAACTGAAAGGCCGTATTGAGCGGCTGGAAGAGGATCATGCCGGTATCACCGAAGGGCTCAGGGCCCTGGAGCGACGGCGGGACAGCATCCAGGGTCAGATCAACGAAGCCCATCGTCGGCATGGCGATGTTCATGGCCGACTGGCTTCGGCCCGGGCCCGGCAGGAGCAGACCCGGTCACAGATTTCCCAGTTCCGGGCCGAGGCGGCCGAAATTGATGCGCATCTCGAGGAGGCCGAGGAGAAGCTTCGGAGCTCGAGGCGTTCGCTTGAGACGTCCGTTGGCCAGATGTCCGTATTCCAGGCTCGCAGAGAGGAATTGCAGAATCAGCGTACCGCGCTGACGACCGCATTGGAGGCGGCCCGGGAACGTGCCATTGCCGATCGGAATGCAGCTCACGAAATCGCCATCCAGGTTGAATCCCGAAAGTCGACCCGTGATTCGGCCAATGTCGCCCTTGACCGTTTGAGAGCACAACTGGAGCAGTCGGTCCGCCGACATGACGAGCTGAAGAGCCAGCTACAGCAGAGCGAAGATCCTCTCGGCGATCAGCAGCAGCAACTGGACGGCCTTCTCGAGCAGCAGGTGGATATCGAGCGGGAACTCTCGGCCGCCCGGGACCGGGTGCAGGAGACGGAAAACCGCCTCAGGGAACTCCAGGAGAACCGTCAGGGCAGGGAGCGGGAAAGCGAGGACATTCGGGCCAGCCTTGACGAACTTCGCCTTGCCGCCCGTGAGATCCAGGTCCGCCGGCAAACGGTGGCCGAACAGTTCCAGGAGACCGGGTTCGATCTGGAAGCCTTGAGGGGCGAGATGGCCGACGACGCATCGATCCCTCTTTGGGAAGAGACCCTGGACAAGCTGGTGGCCCGGATTCAGCGCCTTGGCCCGATCAACCTGGCTTCCATTGACGAGCTGAAAGAGCAGAACGAGCGCAAGGAATACCTGGACTCCCAGTTCGAGGATCTGACGGAGGCGCTCACTACGCTGGAGAACGCGATCCGGCGGATCGACCGGGAAACCCGTACGCGATTCCGGGAGACTTTCGACCGGGTGAATTCCGGCATGAAGGAAATTTTTCCTCGGCTTTTCGGGGGCGGGCATGCCTACCTGGAGTTGACAGGTGATGACCTCCTGGATTCGGGGGTCACGGTGATGGCGCGTCCTCCCGGCAAGCGGATCAGCACCATTCATCTGCTGTCCGGCGGCGAGAAGGCGCTGACAGCGGTGGCCCTGGTCTTCGCCATTTTCCAGCTCAATCCGGCGCCATTCTGCATGCTGGACGAGGTGGATGCGCCGCTGGACGATGCCAATGTCGGCCGTTTCTGCGATATTGTCAGGGATATGTCGGACAAGGTGCAGTTCATCATCATCACGCATAACAAGGTGACGATGGAAATGACTCATCAGCTTGCCGGTGTCACGATGCACGAGCCCGGGGTATCCCGAATGGTCGCCGTCGATCTGGATGAGGCGGTGCAGATGGCGGCCATGTAGGCGGGAACCCCATGCCAGAGCTCCGCTGGATAATCGCCGTCATCGGCCTCGCGGTCATCGTGGCCCTGTATATCTGGGGCCGGCGACTTGCCGGGGCGCGCAAGGATAAAGGGGACAGGGTAGAGCCCCGTCTGGATGACGCTGCGCACCGCGACCTCGACAAGTCGTCACCATACTTGTCCGGTAGCCGGGACGAATGGGTACAGTTCCCCGAAACGGAGATTCGGCGAGTACCTGATCGTGAGCCGGCAGGGGAGCGCGATTTGCCCCGCGTCACCGGGGCCTCTCAGACCGGCGGCCGGAGTCCGCAGAAGATTGTCGTGCTTTATGTAAGAGCCGCCGGAGGGCGCGACTTCACCGGCCCCGAGCTGATGGCCGCGTTCGAGGGCGAGGGCCTTGAGTATGGCAAATACGGTGCCTTCCACCAGGCCGGTGACAGGAAACAGTCTCTTTTCATGATCGCCAATATGGTGGAGCCTGGAAGCTTCCCGATCGACGACATGGAGAATTTCACGACCACGGGTATCACTGCATTCATGGTCCTCCCGGGGCCCGCGGGCGTTGATGGACTGGCCCGAATGGTCGCCTGTTGCCGGCGCCTGGCGAGTATTCTCGGCGGCGAGGTACTGGACGAGAATCGGTCGACTCTCACCAATCAGCGGGCGACGCATATGAAGGAAGAAATCATCGAGTTTCTTCGACAGTCCCGACTCGATCCCTCGGGCATGCATCCCGGCTCTGACTGATCGTCATGGCCGAAAGGAAAAATGCCAGCGAGAGGATTACCGAGCTTCGAGACCAGCTGAATTTTCACAACTACCGCTATTACGTGCTCGATGACCCGGTCATTCCGGACGCCGAATACGACCGCTTGCTCCGCGAACTGCAACGCCTCGAGGAAAAACATCCAGACCTTGTGACTCCGGACTCGCCGACGCAGCGTGTCGGATACGAGCCGGTCTCCGGCTTTGTGGAGGTAGAGCACCTGGAGCCGATGCTCTCGCTCGAAAATGCCTTCTCTAAGGTGGAACTGGCGGAATTCGATCGCCGCGTTCGTGACCGGCTGAAAATGGATGAGCCAGTCGAGTACGCGGCGGAACCGAAACTGGACGGCGCAGCCGTCAGCCTGCTTTACCAGGATGGTGTCCTGGTTCGTGCGGCCACGCGAGGCGACGGTGTTAAGGGAGAAGACATCACCCATAATGTCCGCACGATTCCGTCCGTTCCGTTGCGTTTACAGGCAAAAGCCTGTCCCCACATCCTTGAGATCCGCGGGGAGGTATTCATGTCCCTGGAGGGTTTCGCGAAGCTCAACGAGGAAGCGCGGCGCGAGGGCAGCAAAACCTTTGTCAATCCGCGGAATGCCGCCGCAGGAAGCCTGCGACAGCTCGATCCTCGACTGACTGCCAAGCGGCCACTCGAGTTTTACGCTTACGGCATCGGCGGGCGCGAAGGTGCTGACATCCCGGACAGGCACTCCCTGATTATGGACATGGTGCGGGACCTTGGCGTTCGCGTATCTCCCATCATCGAGGTGGTCACTGGAGTTGAAGGGTGTCAGGCCTTCTTCGAGAAAATCCGCGCAGGGCGGGAATCGATGCCCTACGAGATCGACGGCGTTGTCTTCAAAGTCGACCGTCGGGACTACCAGGACACACTGGGTTTTGTCTCGCGGGCGCCGCGTTGGGCGATCGCCTACAAGTTCCCGGCCCATGAAGAAATGACAGTTCTCAGGGACATCGAGTTTCAGGTCGGCCGGACGGGGGCCCTTACACCAGTGGCCAGACTCGAACCAGTGTTCGTATCCGGGGTCACCGTAAGCAACGCAACCTTGCATAACATGGACGAGGTACACCGGAAGGACGTCCGACCGGGGGATACCGTCGTAATCAGGCGCGCGGGTGATGTGATCCCCGAGGTTGTCAGTGTTGTTCTCGACCGGCGCCCGAAAAACACCAGACAGGTTAAACTGCCCCGGCACTGTCCTGTGTGCGGATCGGATGTTATTCAGCCGGAAGGAGAGGCGATCGCCAGGTGCTCGGGCGGGCTCTACTGTCCGGCGCAGCGAAAAGAGGCTCTCAGGCACTTTGCATCGCGACGGGCAATGGACATCGAAGGGCTGGGAACGAAATTGATCGATCAGCTTGTCGAGAAGGAATTGACCAGTACTCCGGCCGATCTTTATACGCTGGAAGAGTCGCAACTCGCCGAACTGGAGCGAATGGGCGCCAAGTCTGCCAGCAATCTTGTCGCTGCCATTGCGAAAAGCAAAGAGACAACATTCCCAAGATTTCTATATGCTCTCGGTATCCGAGAAGTGGGTGAGGTGACCGCCAGGTCACTAGCTCAGCATTTTGGCGATTTGAAATCGTTGAGCAAGGCTGACGCGGAGGAGTTGCAGAAGATTCCGGACGTAGGGCCTGTAGTCGCCGCCCATGTCGAGACATTTTTTCGGCAGCCCCACAACCAGGAAGTAATAGACGCTCTTGTCAATGCAGGCGTGCATTGGCCGAAAGAGAAGAAACGTGCAGCAGATAAGAGTCCTTTGGCCGGCAAGAAATTTGTTCTTACCGGAGCCTTGTCGGGTATGACCCGGGATGAGGCGAAAGATATGATCAGTGAACTCGGTGGCCAGGTCACCGGCAGTGTTTCTGCCAAGACTGACTACGTTGTGGCCGGTGCTGATCCGGGTTCAAAACTCGAAAAAGCAAAGGCCCTCA